>WNGK01000789.1_pt1 | contig 56594 bp, 45 predicted proteins | sample 5400601 | NCBI WGS metagenome assembly WNGK01 (sample SAMN13153376, study PRJNA577476) | soil metagenome | isolation source: 60 cm soil or saprolite under Garry oak tree replicate 1 | place: USA:California | collected 2016-06-15 | reverse complement strand
CGCGATCATCGCGATCGCAGGCGGCGCGTGGTTCGCGATGCAGCCCCGCGCCATGGCCGTTCAGACCACGCCGGTGGTGACCACGTTCCCGTCGCAGCAGTTCGTCGTGATCAACTCGACGGGCTATGTCGTCGCTCAGCGCAAGGCCGCGATATCGTCGAAGGCGTCGGGCCGGCTCGAATGGCTGGGAGTCGCGGAGGGATCGCGCGTCAAGGCGGGCGACCTCATCGCGCGGCTCGACGCGCGCGATGTGGAGGCGCAAGTCGACGCCGCGACCGCCAACGTGCAGGTCGCCCGCGCGGCGCTCGAGCAGTCGCAGGCCGAGGAGCGCGACGCCTCGGCATCGCTGAAGCGTACGCGCGATCTCATCGCGCAGAAATTCGTGTCCGAATCCGCGCTCGATCAGGCCAAGGCCCGCGCCGAGCGCGCGACGGCGGGTATCGCCAGCGCGAAAGCGGCGCTGATCGCTGCCGAAGCCAACGCGCGCAATGCGCAGGTTTCGGTCGATTACACGCAGATCCGCGCGCCCTTCGACGGCATCATTCTGTCCAAGAGCGCGAACGTCGGCGACATGGTCACGCCGTTCTCGTCGGCGGCCGACTCCAAGGGCGCGGTCGTGAGCATGGCCGACATGAGCACGCTCGAAGTCGAAGCCGATGTGTCCGAGTCGAGCCTGTCGAAGATCCGCGCCGGCCAGCCGTGCGAGATCACGCTCGACGCGCTTCCCGACATCCGTTTTCGCGGCACGGTGTCGCGCATCGTCCCGACGGTCGATCGCGCCAAGGCGACGGTGATGACCAAGGTGCGCTTCGACGAAATCGATCCTCGCGTGCTGCCCGAGATGAGCGCCAAGGTTTCGTTCCTGTCGCGAGCCGTGACGCCAGAGCAGCAAAAGGCGCTGACCGCGGTTCATGCCGATGCGCTCGTCCAGCGCGACGGAAAAACCGTGTTGTTCGTCGTGCGCGACAACAAGGCCGTCGCTGTCGGCGTTGAGCCCGGGCAGAAGGTCGGCGAGCTGACCGCCATCGACGGCGCGGTCAGGACCGGCGAAAAAGCGGTGTCGAAGCCCGCGCCCGATCTCGCATCGGGCACGCTCGTCAAGGTCGCCGCAAAGTGACGCGAGACCCGGTGAGCGCGAGCGAACGCGAAGCGCGAATCCGTCGTTCGCAGCGTCATCCCTTCGGTTCCACTCAGGGCAGGCCCGGGCGAGCGCAGGCGAGGCCTGGGATCCAGTGGCGTGTGGCGCTGACGACGCACCGAAACTTGGGCCCCGGCCTGCGCCGGGGCGACGCCTGCGCCGGGACGGCGAATCCGTTTATCTCTTCCGGTTAACGTCAAAAGGAGCGCCTGCACTTGGCCATTGCCGCGCTTTCCGGTGTTCCTGATGCTCGCGAACCTGCGCTGGTCGAGATTCGCAATCTATCCAAGTATTACCGGCGCGGAGAGCAGATCATCCCCGTGCTCGTGGACATCAATCTCGACGTCGCGTTCGGCGACTACGTTGCGCTGATGGGACCTTCGGGGTCGGGCAAGAGCACGCTGCTCAATCTCATCGCGGGGATCGACAAGCCATCGAGCGGCACGATCAAGGTCGGTGGGGTCGACATCGCGCGATTGTCCGACGCCGATCTGGCGCGGTGGCGGGCGGCCAACGTCGGCTTCATTTTTCAGTTCTACAATCTGATGCCGGTTCTGACTGCTTTCGAGAACGTCGAACTGCCACTCTTGCTGACGGATTTTTCGAGACGGGAGCGGCGAGAGCGCGTCGATGTCGCACTTTCCCTGGTGAGCCTGTCGGACCGCGCCGACCACCGGCCGAACGAGCTCTCCGGCGGACAGCAGCAGCGCGTGGCCATCGCCCGCGCGCTCATCACCGACCCTGCATTGATCGTCGCCGACGAGCCGACCGGCGACCTGGACCGGACAACCGGAGAGGAAATTCTATCCCTGCTCGATCAGCTCAATCGCGATCTCTCGAAGACCGTGCTGCTCGTCACCCACGATCCGAAGGCGGCGGAAAAAGCGCACCGCATGATTCATCTGGAAAAAGGCGTGCTGACGAGCTGAGATCCGCTTATCGTCCCGCCTTGCGTGGCGGAACCTCGCGCGACAGTTCGTCCTCCAGCGCGATATCCATCGCCGCCTGCGCGGGCTCGGGCGCTCCGATGTGCAATTCGCGCTCCGCGGCCGCGATGGCCTTGAGTATCGAGTCGGTGCCGAGATCTGTCGGGGTCTCCGATGCGGCTTTTTTCCATGCCTCGCGTACCGCCCGCTCGTCGATGACTTCGGAGGCGATGTCGCCGAGCAGCGTGTCGAGGCTGTCGTCCTCGGTCGTCGGGATGTCCGCCAGCTGCGGGAAGTCATAGCTCGCCCGCGGCGGGGTGATGGGTGCCGGCTCGGTCATCACGCCGAAGTGTGCGAACGTCACCGGAGGCGCGGCCTGCGAGCTGGCGTGCATCGGTTCCCCGTGGCTCGCCGACAAAGTCCACGCCGGATGGGACACCCGCCGCCGAAATGAAAATGCGGTCAGTCCCATGACGAGAACGCCGAATCCCCCGGCCGTGTAGGGCCACGTATGGTCCCAGATCGACGTGGTTGTGGACTCGGAGAGTGCCTTCTGGCGGGACGGCGGCACGCCCACGCGGGGAAGCGACTGCGCTCCCGCGTCGGAGATCAGCCCGCCCGGTCCCGTATTGGTGACAAACGCGACCAGTTCGCGCGGGGCGGCGGGCTCGGGCGCAGCCAGCGCCGGCGCGGGCTTCGCCGGACGCTCGACGAATTTGCTGTGGTCGATCGCAGCGAGTACCGGTGCAGGAGGTGCCGAGGCGGGAGCGCGCACCTGCGCACGGCGCACGCTCGCGACGGCGACCGGACGATGGCCGCGGATGTATTGCGCGAACTCATCCGCGTTTGCGGACGCGATCGGTGCCCTCCGCTCCAATTCCGGCAGATCGAACAACAGCGCGTAGTCGCGGCGCACGGTGCTGCCGCATCCTGCCTGTACGGAGAACTTTAGGGCGGGCTCGCTGATCGGGCGCGCGGTTGTCACGACGATGCGCGGGCTGCTTCCGCTGCGATCGAAATTGATTCTGCCTGCGGGAAGCTGTGGAGTGCCATCCTGCGAGCCGTCGCTGACGAGCCGAAGGCACGCGGTATTGAGCGTTTCACCGTCGACGAGCGCGACGGGGATCACCACGCGCAAGGGCTGCCCGATCGATGATTGCGAGGCGACGTTTCCCAGCGCGACCGCCTGTGCGGTCGAGGAGAACATCGGCGCGGATGCCAGCGCGGCGAGCGCCAGCGATGCAAACGGACGTATCTGCATGATCGATTTCGAGGCGAACCTCGACCAGTTAGTCGCTCCATGCCGGCTTCCGGTGCTTCCGGCCGGCTCCGCGCATTAAGCAGCAAGTTCCATGCCGTGTATCGAACAAACACGATCGCTAATGGCGAGTGCGATGCGGTAAGCTCGGCATCTCATCAGCGTATATGCTCACGGCCGCCCCGATGTACGTCCTTCGGCTGATACTAAAGAACGCACTGCGGCACAAGTTGCGCACGACGCTGACGGTGGTGGGCATTGTTGTTGCAATTACCGCGTTCGGATTGTTGCGTACAATCGTCGACGCCTGGTACGCGGGCGCCAACGCCAGCTCGAGTGCGCGTCTGGTCACGCGCAACGCCATCTCGCTTACCTTTTCGCTTCCGCTCACCTACGTGCAGCGCATCCGGCAGACGCCTGGCGTCGCCAGCGCTTCGTGGGCCAACTGGTTCGGCGGCGTGTACATCACCGAACGCAATTTCTTTCCTCAGTTCGCGATCGATGCACCGACGTATCTCGACATGTATCCCGAGATCCTGCTTGCGCCGGAGCAGAAGAAGGCGTTCTTGCTCGATCGCCAGGGCTGCATCGTCGGCCGCAAGACCGCCGACCAGTACGGCTGGAAAATCGGCGACCAGATTCCTTTGCGCGGAACGATCTTTTCCGGAACGTGGACTTTCAACCTGCGCGGCATTTACGACGGCGCGGATAAAGGCACCGATCAGTCGACGATGTACTTCCATTGGGCGCTCCTCAACGAGACGGTAAAGAAACGCTTTCCGCGCCGCGGCGACCAGACCGGCGTGATCATCGTCAGACTCAACGATCCCACCGAGGCAGCGAGCGTTTCGGCGGCGATCGACGCCACATTCAAGAATTCGCTGGCCGAGACGTTGACCGAGACCGAAAAAGCGTTTCAGCTCGGCTTCGTTGCGATGACCGAGGCGATCCTGCTCGCGGTGCAGGCCGTGTCTTTCGTGGTGATCGTCATCATCATGGCGGTGATGGCCAACACCATGGCGATGACCGCGCGGGAGCGCGGCGCGGAGTACGCGACCATGAAGGCGCTGGGTTTCCGGGGCGGCTACGTCGCGCTCCTCATCCTGGGCGAGTCGCTGGCGATCGCGCTCGCCGGCGGCTTGCTCGGCATTGCGCTGACGTTTCCGATTGCGCGCGCCTTCGCCGATCGGATGGGAACGCTGTTTCCGATCTTCTTTGTCAGCGACGAAACCGTGGCGATGCAGCTCGGCGCGGCACTCGTCGTCGGCACGGTCGCGGCCTGCGTTCCCGCCTGGACTGCGGCAAGGCTCTCCATCGTCGACGGTTTGCGTGCGATCGGGTAGAAAAATGGCCCTTCCCGTCAATTACGTCGTGCGCAATCTGGTCGCGCGCCGCCTGACAACCGTACTTACCGCAGGTGGCATGGCGCTGGTTGTGTACGTGTTCGCCACCGTGCTCATGCTCTCGGCTGGGCTTGAGGCGACGCTCGTCGCCACCGGCCAGGACGACAACGTGATCGTTATCCGCCGCGGAGCGCAGACGGAGGTGCAGAGCGGCGTCGACCGCATGCAGGCGAGCATCGTCGAGAGCATGCCCGAGGTTGCGATCGGCGAGGACGGCGGGCGCATGGTCTCGAAGGAACCGGTCGTGCTCATCAACCTGCCCAAGCGCAACACCGGCAAGCCGTCGAATGTGGTGATCCGCGGCGTAACACAGACCGGCCTCGTCCTGCGGCCGCAGGTGAGAATCGTCGAGGGACGCATGTTTCGTCCGGGAACCTCGGAGATCGTCGCCGGGCACTCCATTGCGAAAAACTTCCAGGGCGCGGCGCTCGGCGAGTCGCTGCATTTCGCGCAGCGCGACTGGCTGGTGGTCGGCGTGTTCAACGCCGAGCGCACTGGATTCGATTCCGAAATCTGGGGTGACGCCGAGCAAATGCTCCAGGCGTTTCGCCGCACCGCGTTTTCGGCGGTGATCTTCAAGCTGGTCGACGGCGACCGCTTCGATGATCTCAAGAGTGCGATCGAGTCCGATCCGCGGCTGACGGTGGAAGCCAAGCGTGAGACACGCTTCTACGCCGATCAGTCCGAAGCGCTGTCGAAGTTCATCAGCTACCTCGGCACGACGATCTCGGTGATTTTTTCCATCGGCGCGATCATCGGCGCGATGATCACCATGTATGCGAGCGTGGCGAGCCGGACCGCCGAGATCGGAACGCTGCGCGCGCTGGGATTCTCGCGCGCTGCGGTCCTCATGGCGTTTCTCGGCGAGGCGCTGCTGCTCGGGCTGCTCGGCGGCGTGATCGGGCTCGTCTGCGCGTCGTTCATGCAGGCGTTCTCGATCTCGACCATGAACTTCCAGACCTTCGCCGAGCTCGCTTTCCGCTTCGTGATGACGCCGGGGATCGTCGCGGCCGCGCTGCTGTTCGCGCTGATCATGGGGTTCGTCGGCGGATTCCTGCCCGCGGCGCGTGCGGCGAGGCTCTCCATCGTCGATGCGTTGCGAGCGGCGTGAACGACGCCAAGACCGCGCAACACAGAGACACAGAGACCACAGACGGAATCGAACCAGATGTTTTTCTCTGTGTACTCTGTGCCTCTGTGGTGAGTCTTAGGCGATGTCCCGAAAAACGACTATCTCCGAGCTCCGCTCCTACGCGGTTGCGCGCACGCTCTTTCCGCTTCGTGATCTGGAAGCCGCGATTCGCGCGCTGGGCTTCGTGCAGCTCGACCCCATCCGCGCGCCGGCGCGCGCACAGGACCTGATCCTGCGCCATCGAGTCGCAAGCTACCGTGACGGCGATCTCGACCGGCGCTACGTCGAATTACCCATCGCCGAGGAGCACCTCCATGTTTATGGAGTGATACCTCGTGATACGCAGCGGCTGGTGCATCCGCGGACGCTGCAAGAACGCAGACACGTCGAGCGGGAATATCCACGCCTGGCCGCGCGCATCCTTTCGCACATCCGCGACAGCGGTCCGACGCATCCACGCGATCTTCAGCGCATGCTCGGCAAGACACGCATCATCAACGGCTGGGGCGGGCAGTCGTCCGCCACGACCCGGATGCTGGAGGTGATGCATTACCGCGGGATACTGCGCGTCGCGCATCGCGTGCAGGGCATACGCGTGTACGAGGTCGCACCGAGCTGGCCGCGCACGCTGTCGCCGACGGCGCGCGCGGCGGGATTGCTCGAGCTGCTGGTGCGCTTGTATGCACCGGTGCGCACGGCCAATTTCAGGGCACTGGCACGCATGGCCATGGGCGACTCGGTCTCCGAGCGGATACAGCTCGCGGCGGTCGAGCGCTTCCTCACCAGCGCCTGGCTCGCGCATGCGAGCGTGGACGGCAACGCCTACGCCTGGCCCGCGGACGAACCATTTCCAAGCGAATCCGACGAGGCGGTGCGTCTGCTGGCGCCGTTCGACCCGATCGTGTGGGACCGCAAGCGCTTCGAGCAATTCTGGAGCTGGGAATATCGTTTCGAAGCGTACACGCCGCCGGCGAAGCGGCTGCGCGGCTACTATGCGCTGCCGCTGCTTTGGCGCGACAGCATCATCGGATGGGCCAACGTGGCGGTGAAGCGCGGCGCGCTCGACGTGGAGCTGGGCTTCGTCGGCAAGCGACCGCGCGACACGGCGTTCAAGCGCGAGCTCGACGCCGAGCTCGGGTGCATGGCGACGTTTCTTGGTGTATCGACCGAATGCGGGAGTGCGCGATAAAGCACGCGCTCACTGGCACGACAGGGCTCTTCGTGATCGCGACGGCGATCTGGGGCTCGACCTGGCTCGGGATCAAGTACCAGCTCGGCGTCGTGGCGGAGGAAGTCTCGGTCGCGTACCGCTTCGCGCTTGCCGCGATTCTGCTTGCGCTGTGGTGCGTATTCACGGGTCGCTCGCTGCGCTTGCCGCTGCGCGAGCACGCGTGGCTCGCTGCGCTTGGCGCCACACTCTTCGGCGTCAACTACGTCGGCATCTATTGGGCGGAGCGCTACGTCACCTCAGGGCTGGTCGCGGTCTTGTTTTCGACCATCGTGTTCATGAATCCGATCGGAATGAGGATCGCCTTCGGCACGCCGCTGTCGACGCGGACCTTCGTTGCGGCGACGCTCGGCGTGACCGGCATTGCGCTGCTGTTTCTGCCCGAGATCGAGCAGACGAGCCGCGTCCGCACGGCGGGGCTGGGCGTGATCGTGGCCTTAAGCGCGACGCTCGTTGCAAGCCTCGGCAATCTGATCGCGATGCGCAATCAGAAAGCCGGCATGGCGCTGTTCCCGAGCACGGCGTGGGGCATGGCGTACGGCGCGGCGACCGCGGCACTGGCAGCGCTTGCGAGCGGCGTGGCGTGGAGCTTCGATGCGCGCCCGCCGTATGTCGTCTCCCTGCTGTATCTCGCGGTGTTCGGCAGCATCATCGCCTTCGGCGCGTATCTCACGCTGATCAAGCGAGTCGGCGGCGGCCCGGCGGCGTACGTCGCGGTATCGACGCCGGTGCTCGCGCTCGCGCTATCGACGCTGTTCGAGAACTATCGCTGGACGTGGATTGCGATGCTCGGTGTCGTGCTTGCAGTGGCGGGTATCTGGCTGGCGCTGCAATCGGGAAACGCGCGATCAGAAAAATGAGACTGGTTTCGCGGCCGCCGCAGTTTCGCACTCGTTCTCGAGATGTCTCGTGAGGTGACGTGAGCCACCAAGTCACGAACGTCGCTGCAATGCCAGGGAGATCCGGTCAGCATCAGCTCTCGGAAGACGGCACAACGGCCGCTCGGATTTCCCTGCTCTCACTTGGAGCGCGGCCATAGGACGCCCTGTTCGCCGGCCGCAACCGAGCCCATACCCTTGTAGACGAATTTCTGCAGGCGCTTGCCTTCGTAGGTCTCAGTCGTGTAGATGTTGCCCTTGGAATCGGTGGCGATGCTGTGCACGCCGAAAAACTGCCCTGGCTGGCGGCCGCCGTCGCCGAAGTTCGTCAACTCCTCCAGCGTTTCGCGCAGCACAATGCGCACCTTTTCATTAGTCCCATCGGCCATGAAGATGAAGCGCTGCTGCGGATCCTTCGAGAAGGCAATGTCCCATGTCGATCCTGATCCCAGGGTGTTTTTAGCGTAGAACGCTTCCTTCACGAACGTTCCATCCGGTCGAAATACCTGCAACCGATCGGCTTGGCGGTCGCAGACGTACACGAGCCCGTCGTTCGAACGCTCGACGCAGTGCACGGGGTTGCGGAATTGCTTCGGTGGAGGCGCGGTCGGATCGTATTTTCCAAGGTCCGCGTCGTCCGGCTTGTTGCCGTAGGCGCCCCAATAGCGCTTCATCTTGCCGGTATCGGCGTCGAGCACGGCGACCCGCTTGTTGAGATAGCCATCCGCAACGTACGCTTCGTTGGTTTGCGGATCGACCCAGATCTTGGCTACGCGCCCGAAGTTCTCGAGGTCGTTGCTGCCGGCATTCTTGCCATAGTGGCCGACCTGCATCAGGAACTTACCGTCCTTGGTGAATTTGAGCAGCTGGGCGTCCTTGGCGCCGTTGCCGCCGATCCACACGTTGCCCTTGTAGTCGACGTGGATGCCATGATTGGATTCCGGCCACTCGTAGCCCGGCGCCTGGCCGCCCCAGGATCTGATCAGGTTTCCGGCCGGATCGAACGCGAGCACGGGAGGCGCTCCGCGGCAACACTCGCCTACCTTGAGCTCCAGCGCCTTTTCGTTGTCGTTCAACGTGGCCGAGCTGCGATGGATGATCCAGACATTGTCCTGATCGTCGACCCATACGCCGATTGTCGACCCGAGCAGCCAGTGATTCGGAAGCGGCTTTGGCCAGAGTGGATCCACCTCGAACATCGGCGCCTGGACCGTGCGTCCCTGCGCGTCCACCCGGTCCTGCAACACCGTTTGCCCTACCGCTAGTGCAATGACAAGCGCGATGACAGCCGCGCCGACGTACAAGTAACGTCTTTCCCGGGAGCTATGCATGATGGTTCCTCCGTCCGATAACGCGACTTCGCGCGGCGGCGCACCGCACGGCGGCCAAGTTTGGCAACTTTCGCACGGGCCATCTTGCCGACGTTTTTCGGGCCATTGTACGCCCGCTCATTTCCGCTTGTCAGTCGATGGCGAGCGAACTAACCTAGCTTGCACAACGGCGCCAGACGGCCATTGAAATGAAATCATCCGTCCTTACGCAGCTATCTCAGAGCCCGCTCAGCCGGTGAATTGCATGCAGCCTGGACACCTACGCCCACGTGCACGCGGCGCGCACCGCGCAATCGCGTTCGCAGCGACCCTGGTGATGCTGTCGTCGCTGCCGATCGGCGCCGCGGCGCACGACATCCCGAGCGACGTCAGGGTCCAGGCATTCGTCAAGCCCGCAGGGCAGCGGCTGCAGCTGCTCGTGCGCGTTCCGCTTGCGGCCATGAACGAGGTCGATTTTCCGAGACGCGGCCCGGGTTATCTCGATCTCGCGCATGCCGAATCGGCGTTGCGCCATGCGGCTTCTCTCTGGATTGCCGACAACATCGAGCTCTACGAAAACGATGCTCGCCTCGATGATGCGCGAATTGTCGACGTCCGCATATCGCTGCCCTCCGACAAATCCTTTGCTTCGTACGAAGAGGCCTTGGCGCACGTCACGGGCGCCAGGTTGCCGGAGAACATGGAACTGTATTGGAACCAGCAGCTGCTCGATATGCTTCTCGAGTACACGATAGTCTCGGACCGCTCCGCTTTCTCCATCGAACCTCGGCTCGCGCGACTCGGATTGCGGGTCGTGACCGCACTTACGTTCGTTCCACCCGCCGGTGCATCGCGCGCCTTTGAGTTTCACGGCAACCCCGGTCTCGTCAGGCTCGATCCGCGATGGCATCAGGCCGCCTTGCGATTTGTCGAGTCGGGTTTCCTGCACATCTTCGATGGAACCGACCACCTGCTCTTTATCCTGTGTCTGGTGATTCCTTTCCGCAGGCTGCGCCCGCTGATATTGCTGGTAACTTCGTTTACAGTTGCGCACTCCATCACGCTGATCGCTTCCGCGCTCGGTCTTGCGCCGAACGCGCTGTGGTTTCCCCCGTTCATCGAAACACTGATCGCGATTTCAATCATCTACATGGCACTCGAGAATATTGTCGGCAGCAACATCCAGCGCCGGTGGATGATCACGTTCGCGTTCGGCCTGATCCACGGTTTCGGTTTTTCGTTCGTGCTCGGGGAGACGCTTCAATTTGCAGGCTCGCATCTGCTCACCGCGCTTCTGTCGTTCAATGTCGGCATAGAGCTCGGGCAGCTGCTCGTCGTGTTGATGCTCGTGCCGGCGCTCGACCTGTTGTTCCGCTTCGCTGTCCCGGAGCGGATCGGAACGATCATTCTCTCGGCGCTCGTCGCTCACACCGCGTGGCACTGGATGATCGAGCGTGGCGAGCGCTTGCGCCAGTTTCCGTGGCCCACGGTCGATGCGTCATTCGTCACAGCTTCCATGCGCTGGCTGATATTGATTCTTGTTCTTGGGTGCGCGATCTGGTTCGTCAATGCCGCGCTTCGTCGAAGCGGATGGCTCACCGCGAAAGGGAAGGCGACAAGCGGAAGGGCTGATGATTGAGTACTTGCGGCGCTCTCAAGAACGCGTGATTGGCCCGAACGACACACTTGGCAACGCCTGGAAAACAGCACGTCGCGTGCGCCAGCGAAAGACCACCTGATTCCGGTGGCGCTTTGCCAATTTCTCACGTTGCTCAGGCGAGTCTGCAAACGCGAAGCGACGGATTAACTTCGCGCACCTGTCACTTCCTACAGTTGACCGCATGAGCTCGCACGCCTAACTTCAGGGCCATCGCACGCCGCGAGCGCGTTTTCACGCGCCGACGCGAGTGTTCTTGCTGCACGTCGTTCCTGCATCGTTCATCCGTTTGGCTGATTGTGCGCTTCCGCACATCCGGCAAACTCGAAGCGTTGGTAGTTTTCGGGGGCGCAGGTGGAATCAGTGTATTCGCAAGCGTCGCATACGCCGCTTCGCAGAGCTGGACGCGCGAAAGGCGTCATTCGTTCCATTCTTGCTCTTCCGAGTCTTGTGTCGTGCCTGTTGCTGCTGACGGCGCCTGCGGATCCTGCAACCGCGCAGCCCGTCATCATCAGCGCTCCGCCTCCGAACGGCGCGCTCGGCGTGCCCTACAGCTATACCGTCAAGGCCACCGGGTTTCTCGTGGGTTTTTCGGCGTCAGTAAACTCGCTGCCGCCGGGCCTCAGCATCGGTTCGTCGACGGGCATCATCAGCGGGACGCCGACTGTGGCGGGAACGTATTCCGGGCTCATCGTCGCGTACAGCCCTTTCTTTCCCAACTCGCCCGCAACGCAGTTCTTCAACATTGTCATTGCGGCCTCGGGCCGCGGACAGGTCATCACCTTCGCGCCGCTTATCGACCGGGCGCTGTCGAATCTGAGCTATGGCCTCTTTGCCACCGCAACGTCTGGCTTGCCGGTGAGCTTCGCGTCGCTGACGCCAACCACATGCCTCGCGAGCGGCACCTCGATGTCCCTCCTCGCCGTCGGCACATGCACCATCCGCGCCTCGCAAGCGGGCAACGCGAACTACGATCCGGCGCCGAATGTCGATCGGAGCTTTGCCATAACACCAGCGCTCCTGAGTCAGACGATAACGTTCGGAGCATTGAGCGACCGTCCGCTGAGTGCGGGAGCCTTCAGCGTGAGCGCGACGGCGTCTTCCGGACTGCCTGTGACGTTCTCTTCGCTCACCACGGCCGCGTGCACGGTCAGCGGAAGCACCGTAACACCGGTCGCCCTGGGGACGTGCACGATCAGGGCATCGCAGGCGGGCAATACGACGTACGCGCAGGCACCAAATGTCGATCAGACCTTCAGCATTACATTGGTAAGTCAGACGATCACATTCGGAGCGCTGATTAATCGTACGCTCGGAAGCGCGCCATTCACGGTCAGCGCAACAGCATCGTCAGGGCTGGGGGTGAGCTTCTCATCGCTCACGACTACGACATGTACGGTCAGCGGCAATACGGTGACCCTCGTCGTGTCTGGCACTTGCACGATCCGCGCTTCCCAGGCTGGCAATGCAACGTACGCGCCGGCGCCTAATGTCGATCAGAGCTTCAGCATTACACAAGTGAGTCAGACGATCACTTTCGGCGCACTGGGTGATCGTACGCTTGGCAGTGCCCCGTTCACAGTCAGTGCACCGGCGTCGTCGGGGCTAGCCGTGAGCTTCTCGTCACTCGCCACGACGGTATGCACGGTAAGCGGTAATACGGTGACGCTGGTTTCGGCTGGCACTTGCACGATCCGCGCTTCGCAGCAGGGCAACGCAACGTACGCAGCGGCACTAAATGTCGACCAGAGCTTCAACGTGCTCGCTCCGATTACGCAATACATTTACGATGGAGCGGGCAATCTGATCAGCATTCACCGCAACGTTTCGCCGTGAGAAAACGAACCTCCATGGGTGTGATTGCACGGTCCAACTGTCTTAGGACGTTTCAGCGATGACCGAATTTAGGGATGCATTTAGAGCGTTCTTTGTGCGGCAATTCTCTCCAATTGCGCGCAAAGGCGAATTGTGTGGGTCCATCACGTCCTTTGTGAGTGTCTTATTACTGCTTTCGAGTCTTAGCGTCCAACCGGTGGCTGCGGAAGGTACGTTTTGTACAAGGGAAAGCGCGTTTGGATCGCTGCAGCCTGGAATCTGCATGCCCATACAGTACTTCACCCCGGCGAAATGGACGCTGAACGATGTCGGTTCGTGGAAAGTGTATTACGTCGCCAGAATCGAGCCCGAGCCTGCGTTTGATTCCCCCGACGATCTCATCGCGTTTTTTATTGCCAACAATCCTGAAGCCAACACCTGTGGGACAGTTCCGAGCGTTAGTAGAGGATTCGAGTATTTCGCCATCATCAGCACTCTGGGCGGGGTAGACCCCACAGGTGGGATAGCGTACACGGACCCCGTGTCGCAAACAGCGTTTGGCAACGAACTCGAATTGGCGAATATCGCGTATCAATGGGTTGTGCCGCAATACGGTACGAAGCTGCCCGTGTGCAGTTCAATAGCTAATATCTGGCCTTACCGGCGCCGCATCGCCGTTTGCCCGGCTGGGTTTATCGAGCAGTACTACGCGTACGATCCCTATGCGTACAGATCGATTGATGGTGGGTTATCGTCGATCGTACTGCAGCTCCCCGACGTCTGTTTCAAGCCGGTGCCATACGATCCGAAAAATCTTGGAACGTGTACCGGACCCAATCAAACTGCCGGTAACCCAGTGAGCATAGGTACGGGCAATAAATTTCAGCAAGAGACTGATATCTTCCCAAGCGCCATCGGAACACTCTCGTTTGTGCGTTACTACAACTCGTTCCAAACGGGGTCGCGAGAATTGGGTCTGCAGTGGCGGCATAGTTACGATCGCTCGGTCAACATCGACACGAGTACCACGCATCCTCCTCTGTGGGTGGAGCGTCCTGACGGAAAAGCCTACAAATTCAGCAAACCAACCTTCGGAACTCTATGGCTCTCCGATGCAGACGTCAGCGACAGGCTGTATCAGCTTCTCGATGCGAACAACAATGGTGTTGGATGGCGCTACGTAACAACTAATGACGAGGCGGAGATCTACGATGCGTCTGGCAAGCTTCAATCCATAACCGCGCGCAATGGCGTAGTCCAGACGCTCCTATACAGCTCAGCGGCGACGACGGGCGTTCCGAAAGCAGGGCTTTTAATGCAAGTTTCGGATTCACTCGGTCGGGCGTTGGCCTTTACTTACGATCAACAAGCTCGGATTTCCCAAGTCACCGACGTGTCGGGACAAATCTACCAATACCAGTACGACGCTGGCGGCAATCTGGCTGCGGTGACGTATCCGGATGGAAAACAACGAGCCTATGCATACAATGAGGCTGTGTACACGCAAAACACCAACCTTCCCTGGGCGTTGACCGGGATCATCGATGAGAATGGAACGAGATATGCCACATTCTCGTACGATGCCATGGGCCGCGCCATAGCAACATCGCATGCGGGTGGGGTAGACAACTACCAGTTTAGCTACTCCAACGGATACCCATTCACGACCGTCGTTACGGATCCGCTCGGCACGCAGCGGACTTTCGCATATTCGATGTCGAACAACACGTTCAGGAATACAAGTCTGTCGCAATCATGTAGTAGCTGCGGAAGCTCGACCGCAAGTGCAATCACCTACGACGCCAATGGCAACTATGGCGCTGTCACGGACTTTCGCTCTACTACGATCAACTATGTATTTGATCTGACGCGCAATCTGGAAACGTCTCGGATAGAAGCGTTCGGGACGCCTCAACAGCGAACGATTCAAACTCAATGGAACGCAATCTGGCGCCTCCCTGCACAGATCATCGAACCCGCGGCTGGCGGCACAAAGATCACGACATTCACGTACGACGCCAATGGCAATCTGATTCAAAAGACGATCACGGCTCCGAAGAACGATGGCACCAGTGCCACGGTTACTCGGACATTGCAGTGGACGTATGCGACGTTGGGACGAATTTTGTCGGCCATCGATGCGGATAACAACGCGACCGTCTACTCGTATTACCCGGACAACGATCCGGACCTCGGGAAACGAGGCAACGTCGCTACAATCACGAATGGAGCCGGGCACGTAACGCAGGTCACTGAATACAACGCGCAAGGCCGTGCGTTGTCGATTACCGATGCCAATGGCCTCGGCACTGCCTTTACTTATCATCCGCGTGGTTGGCTCACGTCACGCAGAGTAGGGGCGGAACTGACCAGCTATGCATATGATGATACAGGCCAGTTAAGCCGGGTAACTTCGCCCGATGGGTCGTATGTTCAGTACACGTACGATCCTGCGCATCGACTGATGCAGATGAACGACAGCCTGGGTAACAAGATCGTTTACACGCTCGATGCAATAGGTAATCGTATCGGGGAAAGTGCTTATGACCCCGCCGGGCAGCTCGCACGCACGCGAGCGAGGCAGTTCGATGCCCTCAATCGTCTCGCTTCGGATGTTGGCGCCCAGGGTCAGACGACAGGGTATACCTACGACAGCAACGGCAACCTTCTTACAACCGTCGACCCTCTTGGGCACTCCACGGGAAATGTCTACGATGCGTTGAATCGGCTAACGCAGGTCCTTGACCCAAGTCTCAGCGTGACCAAATATGCGTATGACAATGCGAACAATCTTACGCAGGTGACAGATCCGCGTGACCTCGCGACAACATACAAGTACGATGGCTTGAATAATCTCGTGCAGCAAGTCAGCCCGGACACTGGAACGACGAGCAACAGCTACGACTCTGCGGGCAACTTGTTAGCGAGGACAGATGCGCGCGGTGTCATTGCGACCTACACGTACGATGGCATCAATCGCGCGACACGCATCGTCTTCAACAATGGGACTACAAGCGAGACTCACACGTTCCAATATGACGTAGGCTCTAACGCAAAAGGTCGTTTGAGCCAGGTTACCGACACGGCCAGCTTCACCGACTGGACATACAACAGCCAGGGCCGTGTGGCGAGCAAATCACAAACCGTCGATACCTATACCAAAACGGTCGCTTACGGCTATAACAGCGCCGGCCAGCTTACGTCGATCACGACGCCTTCGGGCCAGCAGATCGATTATGGTTATTTGAATAATCGTATCACTAGCGTTACGGTCAATGGACAAGCGATCGTGCAAGGAGCAGCGACAACGCCGTTCGGACCTATTACCGCGTGGCGTTGGGGAAATGGTCTGTACACATTCCGAGACCACGATCGCGACGGGCGCCTCGCGACATGGGAGTTTCGCAACGGTACGAGCATCTTGCGCAAGGACCAGTCGTTTGATGCGGCGAGCCGGATTGTCGGCATTACTGATCCGATCCGCCCTGCCTCGAACCAGATGTATCAATACGATGCCCTTGACCGACTGACCGTAGCGCAAACAGGCACGCAACCAACGCACACACAACAGTTCAGCTATGACTCCGTGGGCAATCGGCTCAATGTCACGCTAGACTCAAGTGCTACCAACTTCGCGTATAGCGCTGCGAATAACAGGCTGCAGACCTTATCCGGCACCCTTCCAGCAAACTATCTTCTCGGGAGTGGGTCTTGGAGCTTTACGTATAACAACGCGAACAGGCTGAGCGCAGTGCAGAGCAGGACCACGACCATCGCAACACATCGCGTCAACGCTCTCGGACAACGAGTTAGCAAGGACGTCGGTGGATCGATCACATATTTCGTGTATGACGAGCAAGGACGCATCTTTGGCGAGTACGATACGGCGGACAAGTTAGTGCAGGAAACCGTGTGGCTGGAAGATATTCCGGTGGCCACGCTGCGGCCGACCGGGACGGGGAATCCGACGCCGATTGCGATCTACTACGTGCATGCGGATCATTTGGGGAGCGCGCGAGCGGTGACGCGGCCATCCGACAATGCGATCATGTGGCAATGGGACAACGTCGATCCGTTTGGAGCGAACGCTGCCGACGAGAATCCGAGCGGACAGGGAAGCTTCAGGTATGCGCTGCGGTTTCCCGGCCAGTATTACGATGCGGAAACGGGGACGCACTACAACTACTTCCGGGATTACGATCCCACGATTGGGAGGTACATCGAGAGCGATCCGATTGGGGTGCGCGGTGGTATGAGTACGTACGCGTATGTGGCTGGAAGTCCACTACGCTGGTCCGACCAATACGGCCTTGAAGGCGGCGGATTTTCCACTCGCTACGGAAATTGGTGTGGCAAGAACTGGAGCGGAGGTCACGAAGGACCGATTATTCCAGAGAATCCTGCGGGGCCTATCGATAGCGTTGATGAATGCTGTATGAACCACGACTATTGCTATGCAAAGTTTGAATGTGATCATTGCGGTTCGGGAGCTGATAAGAAGGCGGGGAAACAAGAGTGTGACCGCGTTCTTGTCACTTGCTTGGACGCTCTCAAAGGAAAGCCACCGCAGAATTGGCCGAAACCACCGCCCCACAGCAAAGAGACAGACGCCTATTTCTTCTGCCAAAAGGCAAAATGGTTTTTCCAATGAAGCTTGCATCGTCTCGTTCGGATTGGCTTGTTGCCGGTTGGCTCATCCATGCCGGCCTCGTAACAGTGTTGTGGCTACTCGTCTTCAAATTCGAGATTGACGTTTTCTCGGCGAAAATATGGATGGCATTTGCGTTGACATGGTTGCTGTGGCCGGTATGTGCCTTCATTTCTCCACGAGAGACGTGGAAGAAATGGATCGCCGCAGCCGTTGTTGGCATCTTGGTTCTTGCGCCGACTATTCCGACTCTATACACATTCATTGTTTGGACAGCTGAGGGGTTCGCGCCGTGATCCAGGAGCACGAACAATCGGGGAGAATATGAATTGAAGCCATGCACCCAAAGCTCGCACGCGGGCCTGATGCTTGCGGTGACGCCGCAATCGACTGTGCTCGCGGACGAGTAGCTCAGTGCGGGACGCACAACAAAACGGGCCACCCACGCATTCTTTTACAATGTGGAAAAGGCGCCAGCCCGACATTCTCTTCCAATGTGTAACCCGCTCTATGGGGGAGGTCTATTCGAATACTGCCCGGCCAGTACTACGATGCCGAGGTGGGGACGAATTACAATTTTCTGCGCGACGCCTATGACCCTACAATCGGACGTTACACAGAGTCCGACCCGATTGGGCTCCTCGGCGGCGTCAATACGTACAGCTATGTGGGCGGGGATCCCCTCGGCACCTTTGATCCCCTTGGACTTGCGCGAAGAGATACGCCGCCCTTAGGACCGGGCTGTGGCCCGGGACATGGTACAGGCATCCCAAACAATCCACTAATCGTCGCCAGGTTCGGGAAGTGTTGCGCCAATCATGATAACTGCTACGACGACTGTAAGAACAGCCCCTCAAAAGCGCAGTGTGATTAAGCGTTCATTTCATGTCTAAGAAAAGAATGCAATTCTGTCGGCCAGTTCTGCCACTGGATCGCCGACACATATATCCAAGTATGGCACCGCGAGCCCTGATTCTGAAGCTGCATTTAATGACAGTCGAATGAAATGTGGACCGCAAGGCTGTCCGCCGACCACTAATTCAAGGTGAATGCGATGAACGGCTACTGGATCGAGTTCATCGAAATTCTTCTGCCTGGGCTTGCCCTCAAGTTGATCGCAACCCTTCCGCTTGTTTTGGGAACCGTAGGGGCGATACGTCATCTTCGAGCGGAGAGAAAGCACCCGTACATCCGAAATCTATGCGGAGCCATAGCTGCCGGTGTTGTAACGATTGGTCTGCTCTGGACGTCTTTGTTCGGCGACGCCCTGTCGAGGTCCTCGACCGCTGGCCTTATCTTTCTGTTCGCACCTATCTATTCTGCGGCTGCATTACTTGTCGGCTATCTGATCGGACTCGTGATCAATCGAGCATCGAGTCGCGCAGATGAGCACGGGGAAGCGAATCCTCCAATCCCAAGCTCCGAGAGAAAGCTCGTATGGGCCCCTGTGCTGCTTCTAGGGATTGTCGTATTCGGTGTCAACCGATACTCAATCCTGAACAACGACCTAAGCGTGGCCGAACGGGCATCACGCCCCGAGACGTTGCGTTACATCTTTGAGAAGGCGCTAGCCGGCAAAGCAGATGCGTTTGGCGTACCTCTATTCTTGGCGCAAACCCCAATGCACCTCCCGATCTTCTCGAAAAACTCAGCAAATCGAACGAACAACAAGTGAGGGGTTCGTCGTGGCAAATCCAAATACTCCTGTGTTTGTTGTTGCCGGACTCCGCGAAGACTGCGCGGAGCACGTGCGAAGGGTCGTACGGGAGAGACTGAAGGACGCATCGGGGTCGGACGCTGGGCCGCAGGCGATGCCAAAATGCGGGCCCAGCGAGCGCACGAATTAGTGGCAACCATCCGAAGTTTTGCTTATGCACCGTACAGCGTCATTCCGCACCCGACGACGCCAGCGGTTTTTCAACTCGCACCCATGTGTCAAGAATGGGCTGAGGCGATTGTCCAAGAGTGTCACGCATTGTGTGCGGGCAAGAAATAAAGCAGTCGTGAACGGCGATGCAAATACCTCGCTATACCTGGTTAGTCTTGCTTGGGCTGGGTGCAGTCGGTTTGGTATTCTTTCTCTGGTTAGGGGGCTACTTCATAACTGAAAAGAGGAACAAGTACTTCATCCCTCGTGACTACACTGGGTGGTTGTGTGTGAACTACGGCGTAACCAGCGCTCCTCAGCTTCCCATCGATGAAGATGGCTTCGCCATCATCAGGTTTCCGACCTCGGGAGTTGTACAAACCTCATCGCTTGGGAAACCTGGACCGTTGGTTGATTCCTACGTCTACTATGATGACAAAGGGGAGTTCCCGATGCCCGCGGCGCACATCGGTGGGGGAGGGACATACTCGGACCCCGCTCTGCCCGCCGGGCATTTTGCATCCTATTTTTGGGTAAGCACGTCTCCGAAGGAGGACTATTTGCGTGCTGGAAGCCCCAGCTCAGAGACGCTACATGGTAAGTGTTTCTGACGAAGTGCACGTGACTGGAAGCAGTCATCAGCTCCCCCCCAAATTAAAAAACTCCCTCCTTCCTCTCATTTTCGCAATGTGCTCCAGCAGCAGCTCGACGTGTCCCGGCTGCTCGACGAAGTTGAGCCGTTCGCTGTTGATGATCAATAGCGGCGCGGCTTCATACTGATAGAAGTACGTGCTGTACGCGTCGGCGAGCCGCGCGAGATAGTGCTCCGAGATCGTGCGCTCGTAGTCGACACCGCGCTTGTGCACGCGATCGATCAGCGTCGCCACCGGCGCCTGCAGATAGATCACCAGATCGGGCGTAGCGCGAAGCGCGGAATGTCCTCGTAGAATCTGGCAAGGAACGGGTTCTCATCCGGCGCTTCGAGCAGGACTTCGGCGCCCAGGCGCTGCGCGAGCGCGCGCGCAAGGCTGGTCTTGCCGGCGCCGATCGGCCCTTCGATGACGATGTAGCGGCACTTATCGATGTCCATCGCCGACCTGCGCCTGCCGCCAGAAGTGAGTGCGGGTGCGGGCGATCCGCTGCCCGCGCAGTCGATGCAACAGAAGTCTTGCCGACCCTTGCCCGGGGACGACCGCCGCCGGCGCCACGTCGAGGAGCGGCTTGAGAACGAACGCGCGTTCGTGCATGCGAGGATGCGGTACGGTCAGCCGCGGCAGCCGCAACCGGCGCTCGCCGAACAAGAGCAGATCGAGATCGAGCGTTCGCGGTGCGTTTCGCCGATCGCGCCGATGGCGCACGCGTCCGCGGCGGCGCTCGATGTGGTGCAGATGCGCGAGCAAGGCCTTGGGCGGCAGTGCGGTACGAAGCGTCACCACCGCGTTGACGTAGTCGGGTTGCGGCTCGGTGCAGCCCAGCGGAGCGCTGACATAGTTCGGAGACGCGGCGACCACGCGCGTGCGCGGGAGCCTCGCGAGCTCGGCCAGCGCGCGCGCAAGCTGGCGGCGGGGATGCGCGAGATTGCTGCCGAGCCCGACATGCGCCAGCGACCTCATGGATTTACCCCCACGCCTGCGGCCGGGTTGGGCAAAGCGGCCGCTGCGCTGCCCCCAGAGGGGGCGCTGTTCGGCCTTGCAGGCCGCGGCGTTGCGAGACGCAACGCCTCCTCGTGCCCTCCATGCCGGCGCAGGCCGGCATGGAGCCGCGGCACTCGGCCTCGGGGCGGCCCGGCGGCGCTCATGGCTCCTCGGTCGTCGAACCGGCCGCCGGTTCCTCTTCGGTGCCGGCGTCCTTGCGCTTGCGCCGGCGTGGGCGCCGCTTCTTTTTCGGGATCTCGTCCGGACGCAGCATCTGCTCCCGCTCGGCCGTGTCCGCGTGCTGGAAGCGTTCCCACCACTCGGCAAGGCCGGCCAGGTCTCCTTCCATTTCACCGCTGGCGCAGCGCAGCCACAGGAAATCGTAGCCCGCGTGAAAGCGTGGATTCTCGAGCAGACGAAAAGGCCGCTGGCCGGATCGCTGTTCGAAGCGGGGCTGCAGCGCCCACGTTTCCTTGATCGTTGCCTCGAGGCGGCGCGGAATCGCCAGCCGCACCGCCTGCTTCTCGAGCACGCGGTCCATCGCCTCGAAAAGCGCAGGCATCGGACGCGCGCCCTTTGCCTTGGCCGCGTTCCAGCTCGCCAGCACTTCGTGCCAGAGCAGCGTCGCAAACATGAACGCGGATGTCACCGGCTTGCCGGTGCGCACGCGCTCGTCGGTGTTCGCGAGCGCGAGATCGATGAAGCGCTGGCCGAGCGGCTGCTCGAGAATCACATCGAGCAGCGGCAGCACGCCATGGTGCAGGCCGTGCCGGCGCAGGCTCTTGATCGATTCGACGGCATGCCCGGACAGCAGCAGCTTTTCCATTTCGTCGAACACCCGCGCCGGCGGTACGTTCTCGAGGAGCGGCGCAAGCTCGGGGATGGGCGCCGCGGTTTTCCTTTCGATGCCGATGCCGAGCTTGGCCGCAAGCCTCGCGGCGCGCAGCATCCGCACCGGATCTTCGCGAAGGCGGATGACGGGATCGCCGATGAGCCTGATCCGGCGCGCTCTGACATCGGCGACACCGCCGACGTAGTCCCACACCTCCTCGGTCGTCGGATCGAAATAGAGCGCGTTGATGGTGAAATCGCGACGAAGTGCGTCCTGGGCCTGCGAGCCGAAGACGTTGTCGGAAAGCAAGCGTCCGTGCTCGTCGGCCGCATCGTCGCCGGTCTGCTGCGCGCGGAACGTCGACACCTCGATCGTCTCCGGTCCCGCGAGCACGTGTACGAGTCGAAAGCGCCGGCCGATGATGAAAGCGCGCCGGAACAGAGGTTTCACCTGCTCGGGCGTTGCGTCGGTGGCGAGGTCGAAATCCTTCGGCGCAAGGCCGAGCAGGAGGTCGCGCACCGCCCCGCCGACGATGAAGGCCTTGAAGCCCGCCTGCTGCAGCTTGCGTATGACGTCCTGCGCGCCGCGCGAGATCTGGGAGCGCCGGATCGGGTGCGCGTCGGGACCGTAGATGCGAGGTTCGGCCGCGACCTTGCCGGGCATGAGCCGCGCAAAAAGGCGACGAATCATCCGTACTGTGAAGTCGCGTAGCGACTCATTACTTTGCCCCTCGCCCTCAGGGAGAGGCGGAAGGGGTGAGGGTGGGTGGAATCGCAGACTTCACGATGCGTTGCGATTGCTTTCGCGGAGCGACTTATTTACTTTTTCCCTCGCTCCCCTGAAAAGGAGGAAAGGGTGAGGGCGCGCATTCTCGCAGCGGCTCGCGACCGTTCCCTTGCCGGGGACGAAGTTGAGTTGGCGCGAGCTCGTAGTCGCGGAAGATGCGGAGGAAGCCAAGGACATGCTGCGGGCGGGTCGCGAACGGCGTGTCGCCGGAGCGACGGCCCCGGGAGGTCCGATGCAGCGCCGCATCATAGCACGCGGGCGTCGCTTTTCGCTTCGGCGCGGAGCACGAGCGAGACGACGGATTGCAAGCGCGATCGCGCGTGGCGGTCCCCAGCGAAATCGCGGATAATTCCCGGCTCCCCCGCACGTCCGCAGCATTCAGGAGAAATCATGCCCGCCTATCAGCATGTGAAGGTCCCGGCCGGAGGTCAGAAGATCACCGTCAACAAAGACTTCAGCCTCAGCGTGCCCGACCAGCCGATCATTCCCTACATCGAAGGCGACGGCACCGGCGTCGACATCACTCCGGTGATGGTCAAGGTCGTCGACGCTGCGGTCGCGAAGGCCTACGGCGGCAAGCGAAAAATCCACTGGATGGAAATCTACGCGGGCGAGAAGTCGACCAAGGTCTACGGCCCCGACGTGTGGCTGCCCGAGGAGACGATGGAGATCCTCAGGGATTATGTGGTGTCGATCAAGGGACCGCTGACGACGCCGGTCGGCGGCGGCATTCGCTCGCTCAACGTCGCGCTGAGGCAGCAGCTCGACCTCTATGTCTGCCTGCGGCCCGTGCAGTACTTCGCCGGCGTCCCGAGCCCGGTCAAGGCGCCCGAAAAAATCAACATGGTCATTTTCCGCGAGAACTCCGAGGACATTTACGCCGGCATCGAGTGGCCGGCGGAATCCGAGGGGGCGAAGAAGCTGGTGAACTTTCTGATCAACGATATGGGCGTCAAGAAAATCCGCTTTCCGGCGACCTCGGGAATCGGCATCAAGCCGGTCTCGCGCGAAGGTACCGAGCGCCTGATGCGAAAGGCGGTCCGGTACGCCATCGACAACGCCCGCAAGTCGGTGACCATCGTGCACAAGGGCAACATCATGAAGTTCACCGAGGGCGGCTTCCGCGACTGGGCGTACGCGCTGGCCCAGAAGGAATTCGGAGCGCAGCCGATCGACGGCGGCCCTTGGAGCAAGGTCAAGAGTCCGCGAACCGGCGGCGATATCGTGGTCAAGGATGGTCGGCGGCATCGGCATCGCTCCGGGCGCCAACATGTCGGACAGCGTGGCGATGTTCGAAGCCACGCACGGCACCGCGCCGAAATACGCCGGCAAGGACTACGTCAATCCCGGGTCGGAAATCCTGTCCGCCGAAATGATGCTGGTGCACATGGGTTGGAAGGAGGCGGCGGCGCTGATCGTCAAGAGCCTCGAAAAGGCGATCGCCGACAAAGTTGTAACCTACGATTTCGCGCGCTTGATGCAAGGCGCCAAGCAAGTTTCCTGCTCGGGTTTCGGCCAGGCGATGATCGAAAGGATGTAGCGGCGCGAGCCACCCGGCGCGGGGCCCCGTGCGTAGCACGGGGATCGACGGGGAATTGCGAGTCGACGCCTGCGGCCGACACGCGATGTGTCGCTGCGCGCAAATGGTAATAGGAGGCTACGCAGGTGTCCGAGAGCGGAGCGCGAAGCGCGAGCGCGATCGGAGACAGCTGCGTCATCCTGAGCGAGGCCAGAGGCCGAGTCGAAGGATCTGCAGCGATTGGAAACAGCGGCGTCATCCCGGGCGAGCGCGTAGCGCGAGGTCCGGGATCCAAGTTGAATTTGCGGTGATGTCGAGGCGACAGATTGGGGCCCGGCCCGAGTTTATCCTTAGCAAAGCCGAAGGGCTGGGACGATGCCGGCGGCGAACGCGAGCCGCGCGATAAAAAAACCCGCCTCGCGGCGGGTTTTTTGCTGAGTTGTACGAGTTGTTCGAGCGGATGTATGGAATAGTATTTCAAGCTGCCTGTATGTTCGATGCCTGCTTCCCCTTGGGACCTTGTGTTACCTCGAAGCTGACTTTCTGGCCTTCCTTCAGCGACTTGAACCCGTTCATCTGAATCGCCGAGAAGTGGGCAAACAGGTCTTCCCCGCCATCGTCCGGTGTAATGAAACCGTAGCCTTTGGCGTCGTTGAACCACTTGACCGTTCCAGTTGCCATATTCCTCTCGTGCCTCCCAAAATGACGATAAGGGTGTTTGGACAGCAAGTGGTACCTACGGCCAGCGCAGCGGCGCAGACTGATAGAAGCGGGCTAGACCGAAGTCGGCACCGGCGTCGCAGCCTGGCATCCGCATGCTTAGGTCTCGGCCTTGAGCCTTTCACCTAGGCGCACGTACGCCGCGCCGGGACAGCAGATATATTGGAGCCAAACGACGTTTTTTTACGCGCTCTCGGTCGCCAAAGTCAAGCTTGGCGGCCCTCGGAGCGTATTTTCCTTGAAAAATCTGTTGCAATCATCAAACATTAGACTATCGGGTGGCTGGATCTCCTGGGCGGGCGATGGCGAAACACGATCAGGAAGGCAACGTTCTCGAGGTCCAGAAGACTCGGCTCAAACCCCCGCCCCTCTATAAGGTCATTTTGCTCAACGACGACTACACGCCAATGGACTTTGTCGTCGTGGTGTTGCAGACTGTGTTTGCCATGAGCCGCGAAAAGGCAACCCAGGTGATGTTGCAGGTGCATCGCGAAGGCATGGGAGTGTGTGGAACGTACACGCGCGAAGTTGCTGCGGCGAAGGTTGATCAGGTCTTGGGAATCGCGAAAAGGCATCAGCATCCGTTACAGTGCACCATGGAGGAGACTTAAGCGTTAATACCACCGTTGGCGATCGCCGCCGCGGTAGTGACGAAGCCGGGATAGAACTATGATCGCGCAGGAACTCGAAGTCTCCCTCCACATGGCTTTTGTCGAAGCTCGGCAAAAGCAGCACGAGTTCATCACCGTCGAGCACCTGCTGCTGGCGATGCTCGACAACCCGTCCGCCGCGGAGGTGCTCAAGGCCTGCGGCGTCGATCTCGAGGAGCTGCGCGGAGTCCTCACCGATTTCATCAACGAGCACACCCCTCGTCTCTCGCCGCATTCCGACGCGGACACGCAGCCCACTCAGGGCTTCCAGCGCGTCATCCAGCGCGCGATCCTGCACGTGCAATCGTCGGGCAAGAAGGAAGTCACCGGCGCCAACGTGCTGGTCGCGATCTTCGGCGAAAAGGAGTCACACGCGGTCTATTTCCTGAACCAGCGCGGTGTCACGCGACTCGATGTGGTCAACTACATCGCGCACGGCATCACCAAGAACGCGCAGCAAAAGCCCGACAAGCAGGAGTCGTCCAAGGAGGATTCCGACGGCGACGCGCAGCCCGCCGGCGCGCTCGACGCGTACACGCTCGACCTCAATCATCTGGCCAAGACCGGCAAGATCGACCCGTTGATCGGCCGCGAGCATGAGCTCGAGCGGGTCATTCAGGTCCTATGCCGCCGGCGCAAGAACAATCCCCTGCTGGTCGGAGAGGCCGGCGTCGGCAAGACCGCGATTGCCGAAGGGCTCGCGCGGCGCATCAACGAGGGCAATGTCCCGGATATGCTCAAAGAGTTCGTCGTCTATTCGCTCGATATGGGCACGCTGCTGGCGGGCACCAAGTATCGAGGCGACTTCGAGCAGCGCCTGAAAGCGGTGCTGAAGCAGCTGACCGAGAATCCGAAGACGATACTGTTCATCGACGAGATCCACACCATCATCGGCGCGGGCGCGGCGTCGGGCGGCACGCTCGACGCGTCGAACCTGCTCAAGCCCGCGCTCAATACCGGCGCGCTCAAATGCATCGGCGCGACGACGTACAACGAATATCGCGTGATCTTCGAGAAGGATCACGCGTTGTCGCGGCGCTTCCAGAAGATCGATGTGCCCGAGCCGTCGGTCGCCGAGACCATCGAGATCTTGAAGGGGCTCAAGACGCGCTTCGAGCAGCATCACGGCGTGAAATACGCGCCTGCGGCGCTGACGACCGCGGCCGAGCTTGCCGCGCGCTTCATCAACGACAGGCATTTGCCCGACAAGGCGATCGACGTGATCGACGAGGCGGGTGCGGCGCAGAAAATCCTGCCCAAGTCGCGCCAGAAGAAGCTCATCAGCAAGACCGAGATCGAGGAGATAGTCGCCAAGATCGCGCGCATCCCGGCCAAGAGCGTCACCTCCGATGACCGCAACGCATTGAAGACGCTCGACCGCGACCTGAAGAATGTGGTGTTCGGCCAGAATCAGGCGATCGACGCGCTCGTCGCCGCGATCCGCATGGCGCGATCGGGGCTGGGTAATCCGAGGAAGCCCATCGGCAACTTCCTGTTCTCCGGACCGACCGGCGTCGGCAAGACCGAGGTCGCGCGCCAGCTTGCGTATTGCCTCGGCGTCGAGCTCCTGCGCTTCGACATGTCCGAATATATGGAGCGCCACGCCGTGTCGCGCCTGATCGGCGCCCCGCCGGGATACATCGGCTTCGACCAGGGCGGACAGCTCACCGAGGCCATCACCAAGCATCCGTACAGCGTGCTGCTGATGGACGAGATCGAAAAGGCGCACCCGGACATCTTCAACATCCTGCTGCAGGTGATGGATCACGGCACGCTGACCGACAACAATGGGCGCAAGGCCGACTTCCGCAACGTGATCATTGTCATGACCACCAACGCCGGCGCGGACATGCTGTCGAAGAACTCGATCGGCTTCACCCAGAACAAGCAGGCGGGCGACGAAATGGAGTCGATCAAGCGCATGTTCACGCCCGAATTCCGCAACCGGCTCGACGCGACGATTTCGTTCTCCTCGCTCGACCACGACGTCATCCTGCGCGTGGTGGACAAGTTCCTGCTCGAGCTCGAGAGCCAGCTGCATGAGAAGAAGGTCGAGCCGTCGTTCACCGTGCCGCTCAAGGAATTCCTCGCCAAGAAGGGCTTCGACCCGCAGATGGGCGCGCGGCCCATGGCGCGGCTCATTCAGGACACGATCCGCAAGGCGCTCGCCGACGAGCTGTTGTTCGGCAGGCTCACCAATGGCGGCAGGGTCACCATCGATATCGGTCCGGACGAAAAGATCAAGCTCGAGTTCGACGAGACCAAGGAGCCCGAAGTCGTCGCTTGACGCGGCGTTCGATTCGCTCTGCAATACCTGAGAAGGGAGCCCGCTCGGGCTCCCTTCTTTTTTGCGCGGTTCATTGCTCTGCCGCGATGATGCGTGCGCGGCGGAGTAACATGCTTGCTCTGCCCGATCTCGCATGCGCAGAATAAGGCTGTGAACGCCATCTTCCGGCTCATCATCGCCGTTGCCGCTGCAGTCGCCGCGGGTGCTGCAGGCGCTGCGGCTCCCGATGTCGGGCGCGACATCGCCGCCAATTGCGCCAGTTGCCACGGGACCGACGGCAGAAGCCGGGGCGGCATGCCCAGCCTTGCCGGCCGGGACAAGGTCTTCATCGTCGAGCGGGTGAGGGAATTTCGCGACGGCCGCCGTCCGTCGACCGTCATGCAGCAGCTCGCCAAGGGTTATAGCGACGCCCAGATCGAGGCTGCCGCTGCTTACTTTTCCACGCGGAAAAGCGACTAAAGACCTTGGCGCTCGCTTACACCCGTCGGCAGTTCCTCAGCGCATCGTCCGCGTCGCTGGCATCCTTCGCTGCCTTCGGCCTTTCCGCCTGCGTGAGCACCCCGACCGGCGCGCCCAGGGTGGTCGTCGTCGGCGGCGGGTACGGAGGCGCGACCGCGGCGAAGTACGTGCGCAAGTGGAGCGAAGGCACCATCGCGGTCACGCTGGTGGAACGCGACGCCGAGTTCGTGTCGTGCCCGCTGTCGAACCTCGTCATCGGCGGCAGCAAGCAGATCGCGGACATCACGGTGCCGTATAGCGGTCTCGAGCGCTGGGGAGTGCGCCGGATTCGGGACGAGGCGGTCGAGATCGATGCGGCCGCGCGCAAGGTGGTGCTCGCCGGCGGTTCGGCTCTCGCCTACGATCGCTTGATTATCTCACCCGGCGTCGACTTTCTGTGGGATGAGATACCTTCGCTCGCGAGCGCCTCGGCACGCGAGCGGGTGCCTCACGCCTGGCGGGCCGGCGCGCAGACCGTGGCATTGCGGAGGCAACTCGAGGCGATGCCCGACGGCGGTACCTTCGTCATTCACGTTCCCAAGTCGCCTTACCGCTGTCCTCCCGGGCCGTACGAGCGTGCGTGCCAGGCCGCGCACTATTTTTCGACGCAGAAGAAGAAATCCAAAATCATCATCCTCGATGCCAACGAGGACGTGCAGTCCAAGAAGGCGCTGTTCATGGACGCGTGGAACGGGAGGTACCGCGGCTACGTGGACTATCGACCCAACAGCGAACTGGTCGACGTCGACGTGGCGACGCTCACGGCCAAGCTCGATTTCGAGAGCGTCAAAGCCGACGTGCTCAACGTGATTCCTCCGCAGCACGCGGGAGCGATTGCGCGTCAGGCAGGCATGGCGAATGCCAACGGCCGCTTTTGCCAGGTTGATTTCCTGACCTACGAATCGACCGCGCAAAAGAACATTCATGTCCTGGGCGACGCCATCCAGGTCGCGCCGCTGATGCCGAAATCCGGGCACATGGCGAATCAGCACGGAAAGGTCTGCGCCGCCGCAGTGGTCGCGCTGCTTTCCGGTGGAGGAGTCAACCCGTCACCGATCATCGCGAACACGTGCTACAGCTACATCGACGATAAGGAAGTTGCTCACATTTCATCGGTGCACGCGTACGACGTCGAAAAGAAGACCATGGTCGTTGTTCCGGGCAGCGGCGGCCTGTCTCCCTCGCCGAGCGCCGAGGAGCGTCTCTTCGCCGACGCGTGGGCGCAAAACATCTGGGCCGATATGCTCGCCTGAGGTCATCGAGCTCATGGCGTCCTGGAAGACAATTCCGAAATGCGGGGCCAGCGCGCGCAGGACACTTTACCGCTAAATCCTCGAGAAGTCGATCTAAATCAAACGGTTAATCCAATACATTGCGCGGAGCCTCGCCGTCTCCTCGTGCATTGCAGCAACAGATTGGCCAATAATGACGATTTGATTTCCACCATTCGGAAGTTATTTCTAAGGCAATGATTTGTCGGTTTAATTCTTACATTGCAGTGCGACAATTCCTATTGTAAGCCTGAATTAATTTTGCTAACGTGCCTTGGACACACGCGGCCGCGAAACCTCGACGCGGCCGCGCGCTGGGCTTGGGACACCTATCCCCATCCATGCCCGCCAGACCGGACGAACGATCTTCACCGGTCCGTGCAGCGAAGATGTGGCGGCTTACGGCTGGCGCCCTTCGCACCGCGGGTCGTCGCGTGAGTCTTTCGCGCGGTGCCCGCTGACCAGGTTCCGTTGTCGCGCCTAAGGCGCGATACGGTGTGGCCACGACGCGAACGATGGGAGAAGCGATGAACTACGATCTCGAAGCGGCACGGTTGAAGAAAGACTGGGCGGAAAACCCGCGCTGGAAAGGCATCAAGCGCGCCTACACGGCAGAAGACGTCGTGCGCTTGCGCGGCTCGATACAAGTCGAGCACACGCTCGCGCGGCGCGGCGCCGAGAAGCTGTGGAAGCTCGCCAACGAGGAGCCGTTCATCAACACGCTCGGGGCGATGACGGGCAATCAGGCGATGCAGCAGGTCAAGGCGGGCCTCAAGGCCATCTACCTGTCGGGCTGGCAGGTTGCCGCCGACGCCAACGTCGCCGGCGAAATGTATCCCGACCAGTCGCTCTATCCGGTGAATTCGGTGCCCACGGTGGTGCGCAGAATCAACAGCACGTTTCTGCGCGCGGATCAAATCCAGCATATGGAGGGCCGAAACGACATCGACTATTTCGCGCCGATTGTCGCCGATGCCGAGGCGGGATTCGGCGGCGTGCTCAACGCGTTCGAATTGATGAAGGCGATGATCGACGCCGGCGCCGCCGGCGTGCACTTCGAAGATCAGCTCGCTTCGGTGAAGAAGTGCGGCCACATGGGCGGCAAGGTACTCGTCCCGACGCGCGAAGCAGTGGAGAAGCTCGTCGCCGCGCGCCTTGCGGCGGATTGCATGGGCGTCCCGACCGTGATACTCGCACGCACCGACGCAGAAGCCGCCGATCTCGTCACCTCCGACATCGACGCCAACGACAAGCCTTTCTGCACGGGCGAGCGCACCGTCGAGGGCTTCTACAAGACGCGAAACGGTTTCGATCAGGCGGTGGCGCGCGGTCTGGCGTACGCGCCTTACGCGGATCTCCTCTGGTGCGAAACGGGCAAGCCGGACCTCGAGTTCGCGAAAGCTTTTGCGGACGCGATCCACGCCAGATTCCCGGGCAAGATGCTCGCGTACAACTGCTCGCCTTCGTTCAACTGGAAGAAGAATCTCGACGATGCGACGGTCGCGCGTTTTCAGCGCGAGCTCGGCGCCATGGGATACAAGTTCCAGTTCATCACCCTGGCCGGATTCCACAGCCTGAACTACAGCATGTTCAACCTCGCGCACGGCTACGCGCGCAACAACATGACCGCGTTCGTCGAGCTTCAGGAAGCGGAGTTTGCCGCGGTTGCGAAGGGTTTCACCGCGGTCAAGCATCAGCGCGAGGTCGGCACGAGCTACTTCGATGCGGTGACGCAGACGATCCAGGGTGCCCAAACATCGACCACCGCGCTCAAGGGATCGACCGAGGACGAGCAATTCTTCGAAAAGCCCAAGGCGGAGCTCTCGGTCGCCAACGGCTAAGACTCAGCTCTCCTGTCGCAAGCAGACGGCGCGGCATCGCGAGATGCCGCGCCGTTTGTTATGCGCCGAGTGCTTTATAGTATCGCCGCATGGCCGCCAAGATCCTGCGTCTTTTCTTCGCGCTCTGGCCCGACGAGGCGGTGCGCGCTGCAGTCGCTGCGCTCGCACAGGACGTCGTCGTCGAAACAGGCGGGCGCGCGGTGGCACCGGAGAACATCCATCTCACTCTGGCGTTTCTCGGCGAGCAGCCGGCGCGGCTTGCGGCTAAGATCGATATGCGCTCAGCAGAGGCGATACCTGCGTTTCAACTGAGCTTCGACGAGTTGGGATGCTGGCGCAATACCGGGATCGCGTGGGTCGGCGCGAGCGCCGCTCCGACCGAGCTGTCTTCGCTGGAACAGGGGATTGCACGCGCGCTCGCGGCATTGGGTCTCGAAGGCGACGACCGGCCGTTTTCACCTCACGTGACTCTGGCGCGGCGTATAGTCCGGCCGCTGCGCCGGCGCCTGATCACACCGCTCGTGTGGAGCATCGATTCCTTCGCGCTGATGGAGTCCACTCCGGCCGGCGCCGGGCGCGAATATCGCGTTGTGCGAAGCTGGCCGCTGGTCAACCGCGCCTCGTAGCGTCGGGTATCGCGCCCGCATTCCGCGGCGAAGGGCCGCCGCACGCGCAGCTCGCATCCCGATCAGGTGCCGCGGGCAACCGGACGCGAAGGATCGGCGATCCATTCGCTCCACGAACCCGGATAAAGCCGCGAACCCGGAAGCTCGGCAATCGCCATGGCAAGCGCGTTGTGGCACGCAGTCACACCCGAGCCGCATTGATGCACGACCGCAGAAGGCGGCGTTGTTCCGAGTAGCGCCTCGAATTCGGCGCGGAGCTGCGCCGCGGGCTTGAACGTAGATTCGCTCGAAAGATTGGCCGAATAAGGACGGTTGATCGCGCCCGGAATATGCCCGGCAACAGGATCGATCGGTTCGACATCGCCGCGAAAGCGCTCGGCAGCTCGCGCATCGACGATCTTGAGCGTTCCATCGCGTAAATTGTCGAGAATCTCTGCCGCGGACGCGGTCGGTCGGGGAGGCTGCGCGACAAATACCGCTGGCTGCACGGCGGGCACGTCGCGCGAAAGCGCGCGACCTTTGGCGATCCACTTGGCGATTCCACCGTCGAGCACAGCGACCGCGTCATGGCCCAGCCACTGCAGCAGCCACCACAAGCGCGACGCCCACGCTCCGCTAGCCTGGTCGTAGGCGATGACCTGCTTCGATGCGTCGATACCCGCGCGGCCGAATGTTGCGCTCAAGCCCGAGATCCCCGGCAAGGGATGCCGCCCGTTTCGCCCCGTCTTGATGCCCGAGAGATCGCGATCGACGTGCATGAAGCGCGCGCCGGGAAGATGGCCGGCGCGATACGCCCGCTCGCCTGCGTCGACGTCGACAAGATCGTATCGGCAATCGACGACGACGAATGTCGGATCGTGAATGCAAGCTGCGAGCTCGGCAGTGCCGATCAGCGTGCGATGTCGCATCATCGTCGAGTCCGATTGCGGATAATTCGCCAACGTAGGCGGCAATCAGAACAGCGTATCGGCAATCGCCCAGATGTCGATCTGTCCGATGCCGAGCGGCGGGAGCGCGGCTTCGAGTTTCTTGCGATCGCCGACTGCGACGACGATCATCGTCGAAGGATCGAGAAAGCGTCGTGCGAGACGCTCGAGCCGATTCGCGTCTACCGCTCGGAATTCGGCGGTCAGATGGCGGTAGTAGTCGAGCGGAAGGCCGTAGGCGAAAAGATCCCCGAACGACGCGGCGATCGCTCCGTTGGTCTCGAACTGGCCCGGAAGCGACTGTGTCAGCGAGTCCCGTGCGCGACGGAGCTCCCCAGGGGAAAGCGGAGAAGATTCGGCGCGCTTGAGCTCGGCGAATACTTCCTTGATCGCGGGCGCCGCGACGTCGCTGCGCACGGCCGTGCGCACGGCGAACGGCGCCGGCATTCGGCCGTAGTCGAAGCGCGATCCGGCCCCGTAGGTGTAGCCCTTGTCCTCGCGGAGATTGAGATTGATCCGGCTCGTGAACGATCCTCCCAGCGCTTCGTTGAGCACCTGCAACGCCGGGAAATCCGGCGTCGTGCGCACGGTTCCGATGCGGCCGACGCGCAGCTCGGTCTGCGGTGCGCCGGGCTTGTCGACGATGACAATTCGCGCGGGACTCGTTCTTGGCGCTTCAGACGCGATAAGCTGCTTTTGCTCCGCTGCGCCCTTCCAATCACCCCATTGGCGTTGGACCAAGGTCTTGGCAGCATCGAAATCGATCGCGCCCACGATGATGATCGCGGCATTGTCGGGCCGGAAATGCCTCTCCCAGAAGGCGCGCAAATCGGCCTTTCCGATGCGCTTGACGGATTTCTCGGTACCTATCGCCGCGCGACCATACGGATGCGCCGAGCCGTACAACGCGAGTGAAAGCGCGGCGTCGGCAAGCGCTGCGGCGTGCTCGCGCGCTTCCGCGATGTTGCTCAAGCGGGCGTTTCGCTGACGTTCGATCTCCTCGTCGGGAAAGGTGGGGTGCTGCGCCATGTCGGCGAGCAGCGCCGAAGCATCGGCGATGTTGCGCGACAAGGTGTCGATGCGCAGCGACGTCACGTCGCGGCGCGTCTGCGCGACGTAGCCTGCGCCAAGTTGCTCGAGCTCTTCGGCGAGCTGTTGTGACGTGCGTGAAACTGTTCCCTCCTCGAGCATCGCCGCGGCAAAATCGGCGACGCCCGGGGACGCCGGATCGCCTCCCGCCAGTCCCGCGTCGACGACGAGTTGCGCGCTGACGATCGGCAGCCCGGGGCGCTCGAGATGAAGGAGCGTGAGTCCATTGGCAAGCTTGAATGCGCGCGGCGAAGGCAGCTCTGGCGCGCGGGCCGGCGCAGGCTTGGGCGGCGCATTGCGCCACGGCTCGTCGACATTGATCGATTCCGTGCCTTTGATCGCGACCATCTCCGGCGCCGGCGGATCCGGATCGAGCTTCTTGTCACCCCGCACCGCGATCGTCACCACGCGCGAATTCCTGCGCAGGCGCTCGCGTACCGCGCGCTGGACGTCTGCGGGAGTGACTCGGTTGTAGCGATCGATATCCTTCGGGAGAAAACCCGGATCGCCGAGATAATGGTTGTACGTGTTGAGCAAGTCCGCGCGCCCGTTGTATCCGCCGACTTTCTGCAGGCTCTGGTAGAGCGAGCGCTCGATTTGATTGCGCGCGCGCTCGACTTCACGCGTTGTCGGGCCCTCCGCCGCCAGTCTGTCCAGCTCGGCGTCAACCGCGGGCAGCAATTCCGAGGCGGCATGCCCCTCACGCGCGAGCGCCTGAACATTGAATATCGACGTGAGCGCGTTCGCATCCTGGTCCGCGCTGACCTCCTGTGCGATCTGTAGCTCGTACACGAGCTTCCTGTACAAGCGGCTCGACTTTCCTCCTGCAAGAACGTGCGCCGCTATCTCGAGCTCCGCGTCGTCGGCAGAAAATCGCGGCGGCGTGAGCCAATCGAGGTCGAGGCGCTCGAGCTCGATTTGGTCGGTGACGATTTCGCGTCGCTCGGAGCCTAGCGGAGGAGTGACGATCGCCGGCTTGGGCACGTCCGGGCCGCGCTTGAACGAGCCGAAATACTTCGCCACGAGGCGCTTTGCCGCCGCGGTATCGAAGTCGCCGACGATCGCCAGCGTCGCGTTGTTCGGCCTGTAGTAGCGCTTGAAAAAATCGCGCACGTCGACCAGCCCTGCGGCCTGAATGTCGGTGTGCGAGCCGATGATCACCGGACGGTAGGGGTGACCCGGCGGAAACAGAGCGTGGAACCTCGCCTCGTCGACGATGCCGTAGGGCCGATTTTCGGTCGTCTGCCGGCGCTCGTTGCGAACCACGTCCTGTTGATTGGTGAGCGCCTTCTGGTCGAGCGAGTCGAGCAGGTAACCCATCCGATCGGCGTGGGTCCACAGCGCAAGCTCGAGCTGATTCGACGGAACCGTGTCGAAATAATTGGTGCGATCGAACGACGTCGTTGCATTGGAGTCGGTCGCTCCCGCGGCTTCGAGCAGCTTGTCGGCCAGCCCGCGAGGTATGTGCTTGCTCCCCGTGAACATCATGTGCTCGAAAAGATGCGCGAACCCGGTGCGGCCAGGCTCCTCGTTGGCGGCTCCGACGTGGTACCAAAGGTTGACCGCCACCAGCGGAAGGCTGCGATCTTGCGAGAGGATGATTTCGAGACCGTTGGGCAGGCGATACTTTTCGTAAGGAAGCTGCGGCGCCGGCTGCTCGGCCGAGAGCGGTGCGTTCAGCGATACCGCAAGTGCGGTAGCAGCCAACCATTTGGGCATTGCCGGGTCCTGAGAAATAAAAAAAGGGGCCGAAGTGCGCTGGTTGGACAGCGCCCGCCACGGTTTGTTACAGTGCGCGCCGCCGTCGCATTCGTGGCGCGAAGGCCGCGTGACCGGCGCGATCCTGGCTAGGCGCCATAGGTTGCGGCGAGCTCGCGCCGGAGAAACTCGTGAAAGTGCTGCATGCCGTCTTCCATCGGCGACTGGTAGGGCCCGACCTCGTTGCGGCCGGACCGGTGCAAGGCGCGGCGGCCTGCATCCATGCGCCTTGCGATCTCATCGTCCTCGGCGGCGGTTTCGAGGTATGCCGCCTGTTCGGCCTCGACGAACTCGCGCTCGAACAGCGCGATGTCCTCGGGGTAGTAGAACTCGACGACGTTGGTCGTCCTGTCGATGCTACGGGGAACGAGCGTGCTCACGATCAGGACGTGCGCGTACCATTCGATCATCACGTTGGGGTAGATCGTCAGCCAGATCGCGCCGTGCGCGGGCATGGCGTCGCCGTAATACGCGAGCACCGCCTTGTGCCACCGCTCGTAGGTCTTGGTTCCGGGCTTCGCGAGCCGGTTATTGACGCCGACGGTCTGCAGCGAGTAGCGGTCGCCGAACCGCCACACCAGATCATCGCAGGTCACGAACTGTCCGAGCCCGGGGTGGAACGGCCCGACGTGGTAATCCTCGAGATACACCTCGATGAACGACTTCCAGTTGTAGTCGCACTCGTGGACTTCCGACCGATCGAACACATAGCCGGAAAAATCGAAGAATTTGTCGGCGCGCAACGCCGCGAGATCGGATCCGACGTCGCGCGGGCCGTCGAAGAGGAGGCCGTTCCAGTTCTGCAGAGGTGTGCTGCGAAGCTTCACGCACGGTTGCTCGTCGAAATGCGGGGCGCCGAGGAGCTCGCCCTTCAGGTCGTACGTCCAGCGATGCAGCGGGCAGACGATGTTTGCGGTCGAGCCGCGGCCGTTGAGCATGATCGCCTGGCGATGACGGCAGATGTTGGAAAGGAGCTCGATGCCTCCCTCGTTGCGAACCAGCACCTGCGCGTTGTCGCGCAGCGGGAGCGCGTGATAGTCCCCGGCGTTGGGGACCATCAGCTCGTGACCTGCGTACCCGGGCCCGTGATCGAACAAGAGTTTTTTTTCAAGCGCGAAGAGATTCGGATCGCAGTACCAGGAGACGGGGAGCTGCGACGCAGCCTGCCGCAGCTGCTCGCGAGTCGCGAGATTGGACATCAGCCCTTCCTTTCGTGAACCGCCAACCCAACAAACAATATAAGAGGCGACCCAAGCCGCCCCCCAACCGCGTTGCTAAGTCAGCCCGCTACGAAAAGCTTCGTATCAAGGCTGCGTCGTCAAGTGAATGGGGAATTATAGCGCCGGCGCCACGTCCGGGCAAACCCGGTTTGTCCTCGAACGCGGCGTTGGCCGACATTCACAAATGCGGTATTCTTAATGGCTTTTCAAGAACCCCATGCCGGCCTCGCGCCGCGCGTTCCGCTGCCGATGCCCGACACTGCCTCTGAGACCCCGGATGCGCCTGCAAGTTTCGAGGCCGCGCTCGCGGAGCTCGAAAGCATTGTTTCCACCATGGAAGGCGGGCAACTCCCGCTCGCGGAATCGCTCGCAGCGTACAAGCGCGGCGCCGCGCTATTGCAGTATTGCCAGACCGCGCTCAAGGACGCGCAGCAGCAGGTGCAGATCCTCGAACGCGGCGTTCTCAAAGTGTTCGCAGCCGCTGGCGGCGACGCAGCCGCCGCGCGGAACGATGAACCCTGACGTCGCGTGGGAAGTGTGGGCCGGCGAGCGCGCCCGCCGCGTCGAGAGTGTTCTTGACCTCGCTTTGCCGCAGGCGACGGAGCCGCCGCGGTCACTGCACGAGGCGATGCGTTATGCGGTGCTCGGAGGCGGCAAGCGCATTCGCGCGCTGCTGGCCTATGCCGCCGGGGAGCTTGTCGCCGCGGACCCGGACATCGTCGACGCCGTAGCGTGTTCGGTCGAGCTCATTCACGCATACTCACTCATTCACGACGATCTGCCTTGCATGGATGACGATGAGCTCCGCCGCGGCAGGCCGTCGTGCCACGTTGCGTTCGGTGAAGCAACGGCCCTTCTCGCGGGGGACGCGCTGCAAAGCCTTGCTTTCGAAACGCTGGCGGGGGCGAAGCTCCGCGAGCACCCGGTGCCGATCGGTGTCCTCGCTCGTGCCACCGGCTCGCGCGGAATGGCCGGAGGGCAGGCGTTCGATCTCGCCTATGTTGGCAGCGCGGTGTCTCCGGCCGAGCTCGAGCTCATGCACCGGCTGAAGACCGGTGCGCTGCTTCAGGCGGCGGCTCGCCTGGGAGGGCATTGCGGCCGGACGATGAATCCCGCCGAAAACGAGGCACTCGGCCGCTATGCGGCGGCGCTCGGCCTCGCATTTCAGGTCGTCGACGACGTGCTCGACGTCGAAGGGAGCTCGCAAAGCCTGGGCAAGACCGCGGGCAAGGATGCGGCACAGGGCAAGCGGACCTTCGTCGGCTCGCTCGGTCTGACGGGAGCGAAGGAACGCATCGAGGCGCTGCGCCTCGACGCACGGGCCGCGCTGGCGGGCTTCGGCGGGGCCGCGCGCCGACTGCTCGAATTGAACGACGCCAACGCGCGCCGGACGCGATAGAGGCTGCCGCTCGACGTGGTCATTGCGCACATGCGGATACGACGTTCGGACTCGAGCCTCCGCGTGCCGTGGCCATCCGGGATCGCCCAATCATGAACCGTCCCGAGTCTCCACCCATTGCGGACGTCCAGTCGCACCACGACGCGCGCGAGCTTGCCATCGATCGGGTCGGGATACGCGGCTTGCGCTATCCGCTCCGGTTTGCCGACGTGGGAAGCGCGCCGCAGTCGACCATCGCCACTTGCGGCGTGTACGTTGCGCTGCCCGCGGACCGCAAGGGAACGCACATGTCGCGTCTGGTCGCGATCATCGACCAGCGCCGCGAAGCGATGTCGATTGCCTCGCTTTCGGACTTGCTCGACGAGCTGCTGGCCAAGCTCGACGCGCGCGAGGGCTGCATCGAGATCGCGTTTCCGTGGTTCAGGGAAAAGACCGCGCCGGTGAGCGGTGTGCCGAGCATGATGGACTATGAGGTCAAGCTCGCGGCCGACTCGAGCGGCGGCACGCGAACGATCTCGGCGACGGTGATCGTTCCAGTGATGAGCCTGTGCCCGAGCTCGAAAGCCATTGCCGATTACGGCGCGCACAACCAGCGCTCGCACCTCACCGTGATGGTGGTGCTGCGGGCGAATGCCGCGGTGGCGCTCGCGGACCTCGTGAAGATCGCCGAGGACGAGGCCTCGTGCGATCTTTACGGGCTGCTCAAGCGCGCCGACGAAAAATACGTCACGGAGCGTGCGTACGATCGTCCGCGCTTCGTCGAGGACCTCGTGCGCGGCGTGGCGGCGAGATTGATGGACGACTCACGCTTCGCCGGATTTCACGTCGCTGCTGAGAACTTCGAATCGATCCACAACCACTCTGCCTACGCCGAGATACGCCGCAACGTCTAGCTTCCCTGGCCTGCGGGATATTTCCCGCGCATCACGCGGCGAGTTTCAGCCGTGGAAGTCCGTGTAACCGCGGACGCGCTCCTCCAGGCTCGTGCGCGATTCGGGTTCGAGCATCAACGAAGGCTGTGCGGCTGCCGCCGATCCGTCGAGCTGCTTGACGTCGCCGGTCAGCTCGCCGCCTTCGGCCACGATGAGCTTGCCGTAGCGGATCGTGCCCGAAACGCGTCCGGTTCCATGGACGACCAGGCGCGTGCGCGCCGTCAGGTCGCCGGAGAACTCGCCGAAGATTTCCGCCACGTCGATCGCGGCCGTGCCGCTGAACGTCCCCGGCTTGGCGATTTGCATGCCCTTGCTGTGCACGGTCGCTTCGACGTGACCCTCGACGATGAGCACATCACAGTCCGAGATCTCGACGCCCTTGAGCTTGATATTGATGCCGACGAACAATTTGCTGCCCTGCGTCTCTGTAAGCGCGGACATCGAGGAAGTCAACTCCGGTTCCTTCAAGGCCGCCGGTGACGCGTTTTCTTTGACGCTCGGAGCCGCAGCGGGCTGCGGCTCCCGTATCGGAGGAGGGATGGGTGACGATGCCCGCGCGGGCACGCCGCTGGGTGCATTCGCGGGCATCCCGCCGGGGCGTGCGGGCGGCGGGCCCAGCACGGTTTTTACGGAGGGCTTCACTTCGACCGAACCATCGCGACGTCCGATACCGAGCATGACCATCTCCTTTCATTGCTGCCGTTGAATGACAATGTCATTATTCGCCTCGCCGGCGATTCATGCAATGGGTAGTGATAGATCAACAGCATTATCGAAGCAAGGCCGTTGAAAAACAGCGACATCGGCGCGATGGCGGCATTTTGACCGTGGCGTGCGAAGGGCGTATTTTGGCCTGCCGGACCCGCAGGCGTGTGGGCGCCTGCCGACTGTAGGAGAACGTGCGTGAACATCGAAAGACCCGCCTTCATTCGCGTGGCGTGTATCGCCGTGGCGGTTGTGCTTGCCGCGATCGTTCAGGCCGCATCGGCGCAAGCGCCTTCGCCGTTCGAGGACACCATGAAGCGGATGTTGTCCGCCGCGCAGTCCAACGCGCTCGACGACTTCGTCGCGCAGGCCGATCCGGCGGCCAAGCTCAACCTGAGCAGACAGATGGAGGAGATAAGCCAGGAGCTCGGAGCGCGCCTCAAGCAGGGCTACGCGGCGACGTATTGGGGCAGCTTGAACCAGGAAGGATACGAAGTTCACGTCTGGAAGCTCAAATTCCGTGACGGCAGGGACGACTATCTTCTCACGATGGCGGTCAAGGATCGAAAAGTTGCCGGCATGTGGGTTCATTAGATCGGACAACGTCTCGATCGCGCGGCTCCTCGGCGCGCCGCGCAGTGACGCTTTGCATTTTTTTTCCGTCGTGTTGATCGCGCTGCTTGTGACGTGCGCCGGCGGTTGCGGCAAGTCGCGCGAGGAGCTCGAGCAGGAAAAAGTCGCCCGGCAGGCCACGATGGAAAAAGCGCTCGCCGCCTCGCTGGCCGAAGAGCGCGACAAGGACCGCCGCATGCGCGAGGCCGCATCGGAGCAGGCAAACGAGCGGCTCGCGCGCGACGCTGCAGAGCACGAGCGGGAGCTGGCGCTGGCGCGCATTGCCCCGCCGCCGACTCGATCGCAGCCGACGCAGGAACAAAAGGATGCCGAGCGCGCGGAGCTCTTGCGCAGGTTCACCGACAAGCTGCGCCAGTCCACGGCCGACCCGGGGGCGATGCAGCTGCGCTGGGGAGAATTGAACCCGAAGGCGAACGCCATGTGCGCCGAGTTCAGCGCCAAGACCAAGGCCGGCGGGTTTACCACATGGAAGCGCGCCGTGGTCACCGATCTTCGTGTCGCCGTGGAGGAGCCTCCGACCCGCGAAACGATGAATCAGTATCTGCTGTTTCAAATTGCGGCGCGAGACACCGGCTGCTTCCCGGACGTGGAAGCCGTAAAGATCCTGCAGTAACGCGTCCCGCTTTCGCCAGCGCGGCCGGCGAGCTCCCTCGTGCACGCGGATCCAGTCGACGTGCTCGAGGTGGAACGTATCCGGCAGGTTCATCGAGGTACAATCATCGATGTGGATGCGGTCGCTGGAGTCGCTACGCGGATGTCGGAAAGCAATTTGTCCTGCGCAAGGGCCGTCAGGGAAGACGGCCCGAGTCGCGGCAGCTCTTTCACCGGTTCCGGCAGACGTAGCAGCGGAGCGCGCAGACGCGCATGAAACCCGTTGCCATCTTCCGTTTTTCACCCACCGAGGGACCTGGACACTTCGCCGAGTGGCTCGGTGCACACGGGATCCGCTGGCAGGTGATCGCGCTCGATCGCAAAGAACCGGTGCCAGGCGATCCGCAATCCTTTTCCGGCATCGGCATGATGGGCGGCCCGATGAGCGCCAACGACGATCTTCCGTGGAACGAGCCGCTGATCGGCCTGCTGCGCGACGCCGTCGTTGCCGACGTGCCGGTGATCGGACATTGCCTCGGCGGACAAATTCTCGCCAAGGCGCTGGGGGCGCATGTCAGGCGCACTGCAATGCCGGAGATCGGCTGGGGAGAAGTGAAGGTCAGCGATGCCGCCGGCGATGCGCTGTTCGGGCACCGTGAACGCTTTATTACTTTTCAGTGGCACAACGAGGTCTTCGGCCTTCCCCGCGGCGCGACTCGCGTGCTGACCAACGCTTTCAATCCTGAGCAGGCGTACGTCTTCGGCAAGCACATCGGATTTCAATGTCATATCGAAATGACGCGCGAAATGGTCGAGACGTGGTGTAGAACGGGCGCCGACGAGCTTCCCGCGCAATCGACCGCCGCCACGCAAACCAGGGCGGACATCTTCGAGGATCTCGACCACCGGTTGGTGGAGCTCTCACGCGTCGCCAACGACGTCTACGCGCATTGGGCGCAAGGCCTCGCCGCGGCCTGAACGCGCGCTTTCACTCGAGCCGTCTTAAGCGCTGTTGATGCCCGCGATCCATTCGCTTCCCGATCAACTCATCAATCAGATCGCCGCAGGCGAAGTGGTCGAGCGGCCGGCTGCCGCCCTGAAGGAGATCATCGAGAATAGTCTCGATGCGGGCGCGACCCAGATCGACATCGATCTCGGCGGTGGCGGCGTGCGCCTCATTCGCGTTGCCGACGATGGCGTTGGCATCGAGCGCGAGGATCTGCCGCTCGCGGTGGCGCGCCACGCGACGTCGAAGATCGCGGTGGCCGGTGATCTCGAGGCGATTGCAACGCTGGGATTTCGCGGCGAAGCGCTCGCCAGCATCGCCGCGGTTTCGCGCCTGTCCCTGACTTCCCGGTCGCGCAGCAAGCCGCACGCGTGGCGAATCGAGGTCGAAGGCGGCGAGGTCGCCGTCCCGCAGCCCGCGGCGCTCGCCAGCGGCACCACGGTGACGGTGCAGGAGCTCTACTTCAACACGCCGGCCCGGCGCAAATTTCTGCGCACGGACGCGACCGAGTACGGTCATTGCGAAGAGGCGTTCCGCCGCGTCGCCCTCTCGCACCCCGATGTGGGCTTTACCATGCAGCACAACGGCAGCGTTCGCCACCGCCTGCTCGCTCAAGGTCGACGCTCGCGTGTCGACGCGCTTCTCGGCGACGCGTTTGCCGCACAGGCTGCACGCGTCGACGAGCATACGCTCGGGCTGTCGCTCACCGGATGGGTCGTGCGCCCGGCGTACGCGACGAGCGCGCGAGACGCGCAATACATTTTCGTCAACGGACGCTTTGTGCGCGATCGGGTCCTTGCGCACGCATTGCGCGAGGCGTACCGCGACGTCCTGCATCACGAACGACAGCCGGCGTACGCCCTCTGGCTGACGATCGAGCCGCGCGCAGTCGACGTCAATGTGCACCCCGCCAAGGCCGAAGTGCGTTTTCGCGACACCGGCGCGGTGCATCAGTTCGTTCGCCGCTCGGTCGAAAAAGGTCTCGCGTCGACGGCAGCGGAACAGCCCGCAGTGTCGGCTGCTGAGCGCCTCGGTGTCGCTGCCGCGAAGGTTCCGCCGCTCGTGCCATCACCCGCCGGCGTTGGCTCGGCATGGGCGCCACGATCCTTTACGCAGGCGACGATGACCCTCGGCGCCGGCGAGCCCGCGGCGTTCTATGCGCGCTTGTTCGGCGAGCGCGCGCCCGCGAAGGATGGACCCGACCTGCCCAACGACGACGAGCATCCGCTTGGGTTCGCGCTGGCTCAGCTCCATGGCATTTTCGTCCTGGCGCAGAATCGCGACGGCCTCGTCCTGGTCGACATGCACGCGGCGCACGAGCGCATCCTGTACGAACGCCTGAAGAGCGCGCTCGATCGAACCTTGCCAATGCAGCCGTTGCTCGTTCCGGTGACCTTTGCGGCGGATTCGCTCGACGTCGCGGCGGCGGAGGACAACGCGGCGGTTCTATCAGCGCTGGGATTCTCGCTGTCGGTGCTCGGCCCCTCGACACTCGCCGTCCGCGGCGTCCCGGCGCTGCTTACCGACGCCGACGCCGCCGCGCTCGCGCGCGCGGTGCTTGCCGACGTGCGCGAATACGGTGGCAGCAGCGTCCTCACCGCGCAGCGCGACGAGCTGTTGTCGACGATGGCCTGCCACGGAGCCATTCGCGCGAACCGCAGCCTGACCGTTCGCGAAATGAATGCGCTGCTGCGCGAGATGGAAGCGACCGAACGCGCGGGCCAATGCAATCACGGCCGGCCGACGTGGTATCAGCTCACGCTTGGAGATCTGGACCGCCTCTTCATGCGTGGGAGGTGACATCGCCCTATCGGCGCACATGACGCCAACGATTTTGCTCATGGGCCCGACGGCATCGGGCAAGAGCGCCGTCGCGCTCGCGCTTGCGTCGCGCATGCCGGTCGAGATCGTGAGCGTCGACTCGGCGCAGGTGTACCGGGGGATGGACGTCGGTACCGCCAAGCCCGATGCGGAGACACGCGAGCGTGTCGCGCATCATCTCATCGACCTGATCGATCCGGACCAGTCGTATTCGGCGGCGCGGTTTCGCGTCGACGCGCTGGGCGCCATCGCCGCGATCCGCTCGCGCGGGCGAATCCCTCTGCTGGTCGGTGGCACCATGCTGTATTTCAAGGCGCTGCGGGAAGGGCTCTCCGAGCTGCCACCGGCCAATCCCGCGCTGCGCGCCGAGATCGATACGCGCGCCGCGGCCGAAGGCTGGCCCGCGCTGCACGGCGAGCTTGCGCGCGTCGATCCCGTCACCGCGGCGCGCCTGAAACCGACCGACGCGCAACGAATCCAGCGCGCGCTCGAGGTCTATCGTCTCCGCGGCGTGCCGATATCCGCCCTCCAGGGCTCACGGGACTCGCGCGATGCGCCCGAGCTTATCGCGCTTGCGCTCACACCCCTCGACCGCGATGAATTGCATCGCAGGATCGCGGTGCGCTTCGATGCGATGCTCGCGCGCGGCCTCATCGACGAAGTTCGTGCGCTGCGCGGTCGCTACCGCCTTACTGGCGCCATGCCGTCGATGCGCTGCGTCGGCTATCGCCAGGTCTGGGGCGTCCTCGAAGGCACCGCCAGCGCATCGAGCTTACGCGAGCGCGCCATCGCCGCGACGCGCCAGCTTGCCAAGCGCCAGATCACGTGGCTCAGGTCGGCGAAGGCGCACGGGGTCAACTGCTTTGCGGCTGACGTTCCTGGTCGCGTCGCGGCGCTGATCGAAGCGCACGGGCAAAACCTCTGAAGCCTCCGCGGAGAAACTGCAGCGGATTGTTTCGTGCTTCTCCATCTGGCAGCGGCATTGCTGCCGTGCAATAATTACCTTTTCTCAAGCGGCCGTCGCCATGAAGCCCCGCACGCTGTACGACAAACTCTGGGACAGCCACGTCGTCCGCTCAGAGAGCGACGGAACGACGCTGCTATACATCGATCGTCATCTTGTCCACGAAGTGACGAGCCCGCAGGCATTCGAGGGATTGAAGCTCGCGGGACGCAAGCCGTGGCGCGTGAGCTCGATTGTCGCCACGGCAGACCACAACACGCCGACACAGCACTGGGATAAAGGGATCACCGATCCCACCTCGCGCGTTCAGGTCGACGCGCTCGACGCCAACATCCGCGAGCACGGTGCCAAGGCGTATTTTCCGTTCCGCGATCAGCGGCAGGGCATCGTGCATGTGATCGGCCCGGAATCGGGCGCGACGCTCCCCGGTATGACCGTCGTGTGCGGCGACTCGCACACCAGCACGCATGGCGCCTTCGGCTGTCTTGCATTCGGCATCGGCACCTCCGAGGTCGAGCACGTGCTCGCCACGCAGTGCCTGCTCACCAAGAAGGCGAAGTCGATGCGGGTTGCGATCGACGGTGCGCTGCCATTCGGATGCACCGCCAAGGATATTGCGCTCGCCGTCATCGGCAGAATCGGCACCGCGGGCGGCACCGGCCATGCGATCGAGTTTACCGGATCGACCATCCGCGCGCTGAGCATGGAAGCGCGCATGACGGTGTGCAACATGTCGATCGAGGCGGGGGCGCGGGCGGGCATGATCGCGGTCGACGAAACCACGATCGCGTATCTCAAGGGTCGCACGTTCGCGCCCAAAGGCGAGCTCTGGGATCGCGCGGTCGCATTCTGGCGCACGCTGGTCTCGGATCCGGAAGCGACATTCGACCGCACGATCACCCTCGACGCTACGACCATCGCGCCGCAGGTGACCTGGGGCACATCGCCCGAAATGGTGACAACCATCGACGGCCGCATTCCAGATCCCGACAAGGAGAGGGACCCCGTGCGACGCGAAGGCATCGAGCGCGCATTGAGCTACATGGGGCTCTCGCCGAACACGGCGATGACCGACATCCGCATCGACAAGGTGTTCATCGGCTCGTGCACGAATTCGCGCATCGAGGACCTGCGCGCGGCGGCAGCGGTGGTGGCAGGCCGCCACAAAGCCGACAACGTCACCGTCGCGATGGTCGTTCCCGGATCGGGTCCGATCAAAGTGCAGGCGGAGCGCGAGGGGCTCGATCGCATCTTCACCGCGGCGGGCTTCGAGTGGCGCGAACCCGGCTGCTCGATGTGCCTGGGCATGAACGAGGACCGGCTCGAGCCCGGCGAGCGTTGCGCGTCGACGTCCAATCGCAACTTCGAAGGCCGGCAAGGCCCCGGCGGGCGCACGCACCTCGTCAGTCCCGCGATGGCGGCAGCCGCGGGCATCGCGGGTCACTTCGTCGACGTGCGCCGGCTCGGCTGACTTTTGGCCATGCAAGCCTTTCGTGTGCTGACCGGTTTGGTGGCGCCGCTCGACCGCGCCAATGTCGACACCGACGCCATCATTCCCAAGCAGTTCCTCAAGTCGATCCGGCGCTCGGGCTTCGGCCCGAACCTGTTCGACGCGTGGCGTTATCTCGATCCGGGCGCGCCGGACCTAGACAACGCGCTGCGCCGGCCCAACCCGGATTTCGCGCTGAACGAACCGCGTTATCAGGGCGCGCAGATCCTGCTGGCGCGGCGCAACTTCGGATGCGGCAGCTCGCGCGAGCATGCGCCCTGGGCGCTTGGCGACTATGGTTTTCGTGCGATCATCGCGCCATCGTTCGCGGATATCTTTTTCAACAATTGCTTCAAGAACGGCCTCCTGCCGATCGTCCTCGCGGAGTCAACTGTCGACCGCCTGTTCCACGATACGGCTGCGTTTCCCGGATTCAAGCTCACCATCGACCTCGAGCGGCAGACGGTGTCGACGACCGATGGCGGCGCCGTGTTCGGCTTCGAGATCGACGAGTTTCGCAAGCACTGCTTGCTGAACGGCCTTGACGAAATCAGCCTCACGCTTGCGTACGCGGATGAGATTCGCGCGTTCGAGAACAAGCGCAAGATCGAGCAACCGTGGCTGTTCTGAGCGGTTCATCGAATCAGAGGACACGAGCCCGCCGCAATACAGCAATCGATCCCGGGCTGTATCCGCTCGCGGGCGACGACGAGCGCCGCCCGTGAACATCGCTCTCTTGCCCGGAGACGGCGTCGGCCCGGAGATTCTCTCGGAAGCCTCGAAGGTGCTCGAGCGTCTTCGCCGCGACGGGCTGGCGATCGAAACGGAAACCGCGCCCATCGGTGGCGCCGGCTGCGATGCCGCGGGCAAGCCGCTTCCGGACGCGACCTTGGCGCTCGCGCGCGAAGCGGATGCGGTCGTGCTCGGCGCTGTTGGCGGACCCCAGTACGAAATGCTTCCCCGCGAACTGCGTCCCGAGCAAGGCCTGCTCGCGATCCGCAAGGCGCTGGGGCTTTTCGCCAACCTGCGTCCCGCGTTTCTCTATCCCGAGCTTGCGGGCACATCGTCGCTCAAGCCGGAACGGGTCTCCGGCCTCGATCTGATGATCGTGCGCGAGCTTACGGGTGACATCTACTTCGGATCGCCACGCGGCCGCCGGACCAACGCGGCCGGCGAAGCGGAGGGGTTCGACACGATGCACTACGGCGAGTCGGAGATCCGCCGCATCGCGCGCGTCGGATTCGAAATTGCCGGAAAGCGCGCGAAGAAGCTTTGCTCGGTCGACAAGGCCAACGTGCTCGACACGTCGATACTGTGGCGCGAAGTCGTCAGCGCCGCCGCCGCGGACTATCCCGATGTGCAGCTTTCGCACATGTACGTCGACAACGCGGCGATGCAACTCGTGCGCGAGCCCAGGCAGTTCGACGTGATCGTCACCGGTAATCTTTTTGGCGACATCCTCTCGGACGAAGCGTCGATGCTCGCCGGATCGATCGGCATGCTGCCTTCGGCATCGCTCGATGCGGGCAGCAAGGGTCTCTACGAGCCCATCCACGGTTCCGCGCCGGACATCGCGGGGCAGAACAAGGCCAATCCCCTGGCGACGATCCTGTCGCTGGCGATGATGTTTCGCTATACGTTCGCCCGCGCGGAGGTCGCGCAGCGAATCGAGAACGCGGTGCGCAAGGTGCTTGCGCAGGGCAAGCGCACGCGCGACATCGCACTTCCTGGCGAGGCGTTCGTCGGTACCCGTGAAATGGGCGACGCGGTGGTTGCGGCGCTCTAGATGTCATGAGCGTTTCGGGACATCCCATCGTTGTCCGCCGCGCCGAGCTTGCTGACGCGGAGGCGATCCATTCGACGTTCTCGGGTCCGAAGGCGATCGCCGGCACGCTGCAGATTCCGTATGCGTCGGTGGAAATGTGGCGAAAGCGTCTCGCCGAATTTCCGCCGGACGACTATTTCCTGGTGGCAACCATCGCGGGGGAAGTCGTCGGCAATCTCGGGCTGCACGGCGCGTCGAAATCGCCGCGGCGCCGCCACGTCGGCAACATCGGTGTCGCCGTTCGCGACGATCGCCAGGGGCGCGGCGTCGGCAGCGCCCTGATGAGCGCCGCGATCGAGCTTGCCGACGGCTGGCTCAACTTCCAGCGCCTGGAGCTGTGGGTGTATTGCGACAACCTGGCGGGGATCGCCCTGTACCGCAAGTTCGGGTTCTCGATGGAAGGAACGTGCCGCGCGTACGCGTTTCGCGATGGGGACTACGTCGATGCCTACATGATGTCCAGGCTGCATCCCGCGTTTGCGGTCAAGGAAGGGACCCGCGACGCGGGCAACGCATGAAAGGCAACCGGTGATGATGCGCGTAGGTTTTGTCGGATGGCGTGGCATGGTCGGGTCGGTGCTGGTTCAGCGCATGCTCGAAGAGAACGATTTCGATCGCATCGAGCCGGTCTTCTTCTCGACGTCGAGCGCGGGTGGCAAGGGACCCACGATCGGCAGGCAGAACGGCGCGCTGCGCGATGCGTCCGATCCGCGCGAGTTCGCGGGGCTCGATGCGATCGTGACCTGCCAGGGTGGCGACTGGACACGCGTCATGTATCCCAAGCTTCGCTCGGATGGCTGGAATGGCTATTGGATCGATGCCGCGTCGACACTGCGCATGGCGGACGACGCCGTCATCGTGCTCGATCCGGTGAACCGCGGCGTGATCGACGCCGCGCTCGCGCGCGGCATCAGGAACTATATCGGCGGCAACTGCACGGTCAGCCTCATGGTGATGGCGGTCGCCGGTCTGCTGCAGCACGACCTCGTCGAATGGATGACGTGCATGACCTATCAGTCGGCGTCGGGCGCCGGTGCGCAGAACATGCGCGAGCTGCTGCAGCAGATGGGCGAGGCGCATCTTGCCGCCAAGGACCTGCTCGACGACCCCGCGTCGTCGATCCTGGATATCGATTGTGAAGTTGCCGGGATACTGCGCGACGAGCGTTTTCCCACCGAGCATTTCGGCGTTCCGCTCGCGGGAAGCCTGATCCCGTGGATCGCCGAGGACATGGGCGACGGCGTCAGCCGGGAAGAGTGGAAGGGAGGCGCCGAGACCAACAAGATACTGGGGCGTGAGCAGCGTCCCATTCCCGTCGAATCGATCTGCGTACGCATCGGCGCGATGCGCTGTCACAGCCAGGCGCTGACGATCAAGCTCCGGCGCAAGCTTCCGCTCGCGCAGATCGAGAAGATTCTTGCGGGCGCCAACGAGTGGGTGCGCGTCGTTCCCAACACGCGCGAGGCGAGCATGCGCGAGCTCACGCCGGCGGCGGTGACGGGCAAGCTCGAGGTTCCCATCGGCCGCTTGCGCAAGCTCGCGCTGGGCGACGAGTACCTCGCGGCGTTTACGGTCGGCGATCAGTTGTTGTGGGGCGCGGCGGAGCCTTTGCGGCGCATGTTGCGGATTTTGCTTTAGCGCTGAGCCGTTTTCGTCGATGCTGTCGAATATGACAGCGCTTCGCCACTCACTGTCTCACTTGCGTTTTTTGCCCGGTTTTATGCCTTGGCGCTAACGCCGGGATGCTTCGCAGCGACCGGTCACGCAGCGTCCCCATGCGCTCGATCGATTTGCACGCGTTCCATGCGACACACAAGTTGTTGTAGGCCGCTGGATGGTCGCATGCTACCCATGGGGGTCGCCACGAATCGCGGCTCACACGCTCAGGCGTGGCAGAAAGGCGACGCCTTGGCAAAAACTCAAGCTAATACCGAGGTTTAGCTTGCACCGCTAACTCCATGATGTTAATTTAGCTTAGGCAATAAGCAACCCGAGGTCAGCATGCGTGCAAAACGATACATCACCGGCGGCCTGTTGGCGTGCGTCATGGCGCTTCCTGTTTCCGCAATTGCGCTCGGCCTCGGCAGGCTCACAGTGCAATCGGGCCTCGGACAACCGCTGTCGGCCAAGATCGAACTCACCGCCGCGCAAAAAGATGAATTGGATTCATTGCGCGCGCGAATTGCCGATCCGTCGGTTTACCGCGACAACAGCGTGCCCTACGTCGGTGCGCTGGCGCGCGCCCGGGTAACGCTCGAGCAAGGTTCGAACAACGTTCCCTATCTGAAGATTACTTCCGCGCAGGCAGTCAACGAACCCTACCTCGATCTGATCGTCGAGTTGAGTTGGGCGACTGGTCGCGTCGTTCGCGATTACACCTTCCTTCTCGACCCGCCGGGCGCCGCCGAGATGCAGGCCGCGGTCGAGCCCGCGTCGCCGGTGCGCGCGGAAGCGGCTCCCACACGGGCCGGACGTGCGGCCCGTCGCGCCGCAGAAGCGCCCGAGGCGAACACCGCACGCGTCGCGGGAACGTATACGGTCAAGCGCGGCGATACGCTGTCGAGGATCGCGGGTGAATTCAAGCCCGCCGACGTGAGCCTCGAGCAGATGCTAGTCGCGGTGTTCCGCAGCAACGAAAGCGCCTTCGACGGCAAAAACATGAACCGTCTGCGCAGCGGTCAGATCATCACCATTCCGCAGGGCGATCAAGTCGCGCCGGTTCCGCAGCCCGACGCGGTCAAGGTCGTCAAGGTCCAGGCCGCGGATTGGCGCGCGTATCGCGATCGCGTTGCGGCCGCAGCGCCGGCAAGCGATGCGACGGGAGCGCGACAGACATCGAGCGGCAAGATCGGCACCGCGGTCGAGGATCAGACCGGCGCCGCGCAACCGGGGCGCGATCAGCTACGCGTTTCGCGTGAAGCCGGCAAGGGCGGGGGCACCGGTGCGGCAAGTGTGGAAGACGCGGCAGCCAAGGATAAAGCGCTGCGCGAAGCCAACTCACGCGTTGCCGAGCTCGAAAAGACCGTCAGGGATCTGCAGAGGGCAGCCGAGCTCCGAAATCAGACGATGGCCGAGTTGCAGGCGCGCGCCGACGCGGCATCGGGCAAGAGCGCGTCGACCGCGAAGGTGGAGCCCGCGAAGGTCGAAGCGCCCAAGGTCGAACCGGCGAAGGTCGAATCGCCCAAAGCGGAATCCTCCAAGGTTGCAAGTGCCGCACCCTCCGGTGTCGCGCCGCCACCGGCCGCCGTGCCGGTTGCGCCGGTGCCGGAAGCCAAGGCGCCGGAGACCAGGGCTCCCGAAACGAGCGCGCCGGACACGAAGTCGCCGTCCGCAACGCCTTCGACAGCCACCGCGCCCGATGCCAAGGCCCCCGCCGCCAAAGCGGATACGACGATCGAGCCCAAGGCGCCGGTCGCCAAGACAACCAGCGTCGCGAAGAAATCGCCCGAGCCCTCATTCATCGATGACTTGTTCGGCAATACGCCGACATGGGCGGTCGGCGGCGGCGCACTCGTCGTGCTCGCGGGAATCGCAGGTCTTATCGCGGCGCGGCGTCGCAAGACCACCAAGTTTGAGGACAGCATTATTTCGGGCACGGACATCAAGACCAACACCGTGTTCGGATCGACGGGCGGCGGCGTGGTCAACACTGGCGACAATTCGCTCGCGAGCGATTTCAGCCGGGAAGGTCTCGGCAACATCGACACCGACGAAGTCGATCCGATCGCGGAAGCCGAGGTCTATCTTGCATACGGCCGCGATGCGCAGGCGGAGGAAATACTCAAGGACGCGCTGAAAAAGGATCCGCAGCGCCAGGAAATTTACCTCAAGCTGCTCGAGATTCATGCGCAGCACAACAAGCCGTCGGCATTCGAGACGGTCGCGAGCGAGTTGTACGCCGTGTCCGGCGGCAAGGGCGAGGTCTGGCAGAAGGCGATGGCGCTCGGACGCCAGCTCGATCCTACCAATCCGCTCTTTGCCGACGCGACGGGAACAGCATTTGCCGGAACGGCGGCGGGTGCCGGCGACGCCGCGACACCGAGCGACACGCAGGTCTACTCGGTGCCGCCGGAAGCCAAGTCCGAGCCACCAGCCTCCACGCCGCTTGATTTCACGCTCGACGACGACATTTCCCTCTCGCCGACATCGGGCGTGGCCGAGCCCAAGACGCCTGCGGCCATTCTCGCCGGGGCAGCGGAACAGGTCGCCAAGTCGGCCCGACCCGCGAGCGACACCGCACGAGCCGTCCGCGACTCGACCGTCGCGGGTGCCGCACTGGCGGGAACCGCCGCTGGAGCCGCCGCCGGGGCCGCGGCCGCGCGCCGGGAACAACCGGCCAGCACCGCCCGCGAAGCCGTGTCCTTCGAACCCGAATCGATACCGAAATTCGATCTCGATTTTCATCTCGATGAGCCACGCAAGCCCGCCGCTTCCGCCGCGAAAGCAGTCGCGAGCGCGCAAGCCTCAGCCGCACACGAGCCTGCGCTTGCGACCGCGGGCTCGCCTGCGCCGCAGCTTGCCCGCCCCGCAGCCGCGATCGAGCTCGACAAGCTCGACCTCGCGTTCGATCCGCAGCGCTCGACGTTCGAGGATCCCACCCCGTCAGTGCTCGATGGGCAGTGGCACGATGCAGCGACCAAGCTCGATCTCGCCAAGGCCTACCAGGAAATGGGCGACGTGGAGGGCGCGCGGGAAATCCTGCAGGAAGTGCTGCACGAAGGCGACGACCAGCAAAAGACCGAGGCGCAAGGGCTGCTGTCCAAGCTCGCTTAAGCCCGGCAGGCGATCGAAGACGGCGGCTCCGAGGCCGCCGTTTTCTTTTCGGTCGAGGGTCCAGCGTCTAGCGTCGAGCGTTAGACCATCGCCACCATCGGCCACCGGGGTTACGCTCAACGCTCAACGCTCAACGCTTGACCGGTTTATACATGCGCATCGCTCTCGGACTCGAATACGACGGTGTGCCTTTTCACGGATGGCAGGCGCAGGCCGACGGCAGCGGAGCGCAGGATGCCGTCGAGCGCGCGTTAGCCGCTATCGCCGCCGCGCCGGCCAGCGTCGTCGCCGCGGGGCGCACCGACTCGGGCGTGCACGCGACGATGCAGATCGCACACTTCGATACCGATGCGCTGCGCCCCGATACCGCATGGGTGAGAGGCGTGAACGCGTTGCTGCCGGCCGCGATCGCCGTACGCTGGGCACTGCCGGTCGACGAAAGTTTCCACGCGCGCTTCGCGGCGACGGGCCGGCACTACACGTATCTGCTGCTCGATCGGCCGGTGCGGCCCGCACTGCTCAACGGAAAAGTCGGCTGGTACCATCTGCCCTTGTCGCTGGAAGCGATGCGCGACGCGTCCGCCGCGTTGCTGGGCAAGCACGATTTTTCCGCATTCCGTGCCGCGGAGTGTCAGGCGCGAACACCGATCAGATTGCTGGACCAGCTCGACATTTCACGTGACGGAGACATGATCCGATTCGATCTACACGCCGACGGATTTCTGCATCACATGGTGCGCAACATCGTCGGTTCGCTCGTCTACGTGGGCAACGCCCGCCGGCCGCCGGGCTGGATCGCCGACCTTCTTCTCGGGCGCGACCGCGCGCGCGCGGCGCCGACGTTCCGGGCCGCGGGTCTCTATCTGACCGGTATCGATTATCCGGCGCGGTGGAATTTTCCCGCGACCGTTGTGCCCGTTCGGGTACCAGCCGGCTGACCATGCGCACCCGTGTGAAGATCTGCGGCATCACCCGTGTCGAAGACGGCATGGCCGCGGCGCGTGAAGGCGCCGATGCCATCGGGCTCGTGTTCTGGCCCGGTACGCCACGACGGGTCGACTACGCCAAGGCTCGCGAGATCGTCGCCGAGCTTCCGGCGTTCGTGACCATCGTCGGCCTGTTTGTCGACCCGCAGCCCGGTGACGTTCGCGCCGCGCTGGCAAGTGTCGCGCTCGATCTGCTGCAGTTCCACGGCGACGAATCACCCGAGCTGTGCTCGAGCTTCGAGCGTCCGTACATCAAGGCGGTGGCGGTGAAACCCGGAGTCGATTTGCTACACTACGCGTCCCGCTATGCCGGCGCGCGCGCGCTCTTGTTCGATGCCTTCCGGCCGGGAGACTTGCCGGGGGGAACCGGAGCCACGTTCGACTGGAGCGCGTTGCCCGGACGATTGCCGCAGCCATTGGTTCTGTCCGGCGGGCTGACGCCGCGAAATGTAGGCGCCGCCATTGCCCAGGTGAAACCGTGGGCGGTGGACGTGTCGAGCGGTGTCGAGGTCATCGGCGAAGACGGCAGGCCGCGCAAGGGCGTCAAGGACCCGGTGAAGATCGCCGCGTTTATCCGAGGAGTTCGCGATGCAGATGTATGACCTTCCCGACGCCCGCGGACACTTCGGTCCCTATGGCGGCGTTTTCGTTGCAGAGACGCTGATCCGCGCGCTCGACGAGCTGCGCGAGCAATACGCGCGCTATCGCGACGATCCTGAATTCATCGCCGAGTTCCAGGACGAGCTCGAGCACTACGTCGGCCGTCCGAGCCCGGTCTACCACGCGCGACGCTGGTCCGAGATTCTCGGCGGAGCGCAGTTGTATTTCAAGCGCGAAGATCTCAATCACACCGGCGCGCACAAGATCAATAATTGCATCGGCCAGGCGCTGCTCGCCAAAAGGCTCGCGAAGCCGCGCGTGATCGCCGAGACCGGCGCCGGCCAGCACGGCGTGGCTGCCGCGACAGTTGCGGCGCGATTCGGGATGGAATGCGTCGTATACATGGGATCGGAAGACGTCAAGCGCCAGGCTCAGAACGTGTTTCGCATGAAGCTGCTCGGCGCAAGTGTGGTCCCCGTCCTGTCGGGTTCCAGGACGCTCAAGGACGCGCTCAACGAGGCGATGCGCGATTGGGTGACCAACGTCGAGAACACCTTCTACATCATCGGCACCGTCGCGGGCCCGCACCCGTACCCGATGATGGTCCGCGACTTTCAAAGCGTCATCGGCAAGGAATGCCTGTGGCAGATGCCGAAGATGATCGGCCGTCAGCCGGACATCGTGATCGCGTGCGTCGGCGGCGGCTCGAATGCCATGGGCATTTTTTATCCGTATCTCGCGCACGATGATGTACAGCTTATCGGCGTCGAGGCCGCGGGCGAAGGCATCGCCACGGGGCGCCACTCGGCGTCGCTGACCGCGGGCCGGCCGGGCGTTCTGCACGGCAATCGCACATACCTGCTGCAGGACGCGAACGGACAGATCGTCGAAACGCATTCGGTCTCGGCCGGGCTCGATTATCCCGGCGTCGGTCCCGAGCACGCGTGGCTCAAGGACAACGGCCGCGCAAGGTACGTTTCGATCACTGACGAGCAGGCGCTGGCCGCATTCGGCGATTGCTGCCGGATCGAGGGCATCATTCCCGCGCTGGAATCCGCGCACGCGCTCGCGTACGCCGCCGGGCTCGCGCCGACGCTGCCTCGCGACAAGGTGCTCCTCGTCAACCTTTCCGGGCGCGGCGACAAGGACATGAGCACCGTCGCCGAACGCACCGGCCTCAAGTTCTGATGCCGGCCACGCGATGCGCCGCAGCGACGACAAGCATTCGGGCTGTTGATGTGAATCGCATCGACGCGAGCTTCTCCAAGCTGCGAGCCGCAGGACGCACCGCGCTTGTTCCCTACGTGACCGCAGGCGACCCGGCACAGCATGACACGGTGCCGCTGCTGCACGCGCTGGTCGCCGCAGGGGCGGATGTGATCGAGCTCGGCGTGCCGTTTTCCGATCCCATGGCCGACGGACCGGTGATTCAGCGTGCGTCCGAGCGCGCGCTCGGGCGCGGCGTCGGCTTGAACGACGTGCTGGGCATGGTGAAAGCGTTTCGCGAGCATGACGTCTCGACGCCGGTCGTGCTCATGGGGTATGCGAACCCGATCGAGAATATGGGCTGCGCGGCGTTCGCGCGCGGCGCGCGGGGCGCGGGTGCCGACGGCGTAATCGTTGTCGACTATCCGCCCGAGGAAGCCGCGGACTTCGCCGCGGCGATGGACGTGAACGGTATCGCGACAATATTTCTCATAGCTCCGACGACGCCGGCGTCCCGCATCATCGTCGTCAGCCGTCTTGCGAGAGGCTACGTCTATTACGTCTCGCTCAAGGGTGTCACCGGCGCCGGACATCTCGATACCGCGGACGTCATCGCCAAGCTCGCCGAGATACGCAAGCACATTACGTTGCCGGTAGGCGTGGGTTTCGGCATCCGTGATGCCGCGAGCGCGCAGGCGATCGCGGCTCATGCCGACGCCGTTGTCATCGGCAGCCGCATCATCCAGG
>WNGK01003088.1_pt1 | contig 56769 bp, 44 predicted proteins | sample 5400601 | NCBI WGS metagenome assembly WNGK01 (sample SAMN13153376, study PRJNA577476) | soil metagenome | isolation source: 60 cm soil or saprolite under Garry oak tree replicate 1 | place: USA:California | collected 2016-06-15 | reverse complement strand
CCAAGTCAGTCACCGACGGCTCGGTCGTGCACACCTACAAAGCCAAAGAATTGCTCCGCAAAATTTCCGAAGCGACTTGGCACTGCGGCGATCCCGGCATGCAGTACGACACCACGGTCAACCGCTGGCACACTTCGAAGAACACCGCGAGAATCAATGCCAGCAATCCGTGCAGCGAATACATGTTCCTCGACGATTCGGCCTGCAACCTCGCCAGTCTGAATCTCTTGAAATTCGCGCCTAACGGCACCTTCGACGTCGAAGCCTACCGCCACGCAGTAGGTGTGTTAATCACCGCGCAAGAAATCCTGGTCGACAATGCCGGATATCCCACGGAAGCCATCATGCGCAACTCGCACGACTATCGTCCCTTGGGACTAGGCTATGCAAATCTGGGCGCTCTGTTAATGGCCGCGGGCCTCCCCTACGACTCCGACGCCGGCCGCGACTACGCCTCCTGCGTCACCGCCATCATGTGCGGCGAAGCCTACCTGCAGTCGAGCCGCATCGCCGAACAATGCGAGCCGCTAGTGCCCGCGACAGAGGCAACGAAGAAAAACTTGTCAGAAACAAATCTAGGCGCAGGCATAACTCATGCGGGAAGCAGTGTCCCTGTGGGGACGGCCGCCTCGGCCGTCCAGCGAACCCTGAGCGAAGCGCAGGGGAGCGCCCCAGCTCCGGAGACTATGCCCGGCGGAGCCTGCCCCGGCTGGTACATCAACCGCGAACCATTCCTGGACGTAATCCGCATGCACCGCGCCAGTGTGAATGGGATCAATAAAGCAAATGTCCCCACGTCCATCTACGAGTCCAGCAAACAATGCTGGGACGAAGCCCTGGCCCACGGCGAAAAGCACGGCTACCGCAACAGTCAGGTCACAGTTCTAGCGCCAACAGGCACCATCGGCTTCATGATGGACTGCGACACTACAGGAATCGAGCCCGATCTGGCTCTGATCAAGTACAAAAAGCTGGTCGGCGGAGGCATGATCAAGATCGTCAACAACACCGTCCCCACCGCGTTGTTCAAGCTGGGATACACCCACGACCAGGCCGACACCATCGTCAGCTACATCGACGCCACCGGCACCATTGAAGGGGCGCCGCATATTAAGGACGACCATCTTGCGGTGTTTGATTGTTCGTTCAAGCCGGCTAAGGGGACTCGGTCGATTGCTTACATGGGGCATCTCCGCATGATGGCGGCCGCGCAGCCCTTCATCTCCGGCGCCATCTCGAAGACGGTCAATCTTCCCGAGAACGCCAGCGTGGAAGACATTATGGAAGCCTACCTCCAGGCCTGGAAGCTGGGCCTGAAGGCGGTCGCCGTCTATCGCGACGGATGCAAGAAGTCGCAACCGCTTTCGGCGGCCGGCACCAAGACTGCGAACTCTACCAAGGACGACGCCCGCCTCGCCGCCGCGCAGCACATCGACGAAGAGGACATGAACGCTCCTCCCCGCGCCGTGCGCCACCGTCTGCAGGAGGAGCGCGCTTCGATCACCCACAAATTCAAGATCGGGGACCACGAGGGCTACATCACCGTCGGCCTCTATCCCAACGGCGAGCCCGGCGAACTCTTCATCACCATGGCGAAAGAAGGATCCACGGTCAGCGGCCTGATGGACAGCTTTGCCCTAACCGCGTCGATCGCTCTGCAGCACGGCGTCCCCTTGCGCCTGTTCTGCGAAAAATTCGCCCACACCCGCTTCGAGCCCAGCGGCTGGAGCGGCAATCCCGACATCGGCTACGCCAAGTCGATCATGGACTACATCTTCCGCTGGCTCCAACTACGTTTCTTAACCGGCCAGCAGCAGTTGCTGTTTGAAAATTTCAGGCCCAAGCCGGCTGTCAGCTCTCAGCCGTCCGAAGTCGGAGATGTGAATAGCTCCGCACCGCAACTGAGAACTGAGAACCGAGAACTGAGAACTGGTTCCGGCTCCATCCACGCCGCCGACGCCCTCTCCAGCATCGTCGACCTCGGCGACGCCCCCAGCTGCAGCTTCTGCGGCAGCATCATGACCAGAAACGGCAGCTGCTACCGCTGCATGAGCTGCGGCAGCACCAGCGGCTGCAGCTAAAAAGCTCGCGTAGCGGCGGACGCCTTCGTCCGCCCAGGTTTTGCCTGTGTGGGGCGGACACTCCTGTCCGCCAGGTTTTGCTAGTGTGGGGACAGCCGCCCTCGGCTGTCCAGCGGAGCAAAGCTCCGCCGGGTTTTGAACTGGTTAACTTAGCGGTGCCGCCACATGCACTTCAAGATTGTCGGACGCATCGCGAATGTGGAGCCGATTGCATCCGGCAAAGCCATCCGCGAGCGCAAGCGCTTGTGGAAGTCATACGGTAAGGGACGCTGGAGGAAACTAAAAGGCACCGCCGACGTGGAATTCTTCGATGGTACGATACGCCATGCGGAAATCCATTGGTACGAAGCCCACGGCATCGGGTCGAAAGAATACAAAATCAAGCGGATTCTCGACTGACTTGCCCAAGACTGATATGAAACGCGAAGCGCAATTCGTGATCTGCGTCGGAAACAAGGGCTACGCCGCTTCTTTGGAGCTGCGCAAGATCTATCAGGTGATCCCGGACAAAGTGGCCGCCAAACTTCATCAGATTCGAGTCATTGACGAGTCCGGCGAGGACTACTTGTACCCGGACAATTATTTTGTGCCGGTGCAATTGCCGCACTCCGTTGAACGAGCCGTGCGTCGGGCAACAGCATGAGCTGCGACTTGTGCGACGCCCCCGCTGCAGCTTCTGCGGCAGCATTATGATCAGAAACGGCAGTTGCTACAGATGCGGGAGTTGTGGGAGTACGAGCGGTTGTAGCTAGGCTTTGTCTATATGGGGACTGCCGTCATCGGCTGTCCGGCGAAGCGAAGGTCCACTAAGTTTTGTGGAAGGGCATTGCTTCAGCCATGCCGAAGCAAGAATGAACCTCGACGGCCCCAGCCTCTAAATAGAACAGCAATCCTGAGGATTGTGCCTCGCTGCCAACGCCGCCCTTCGGCTGTTCTGATTTCGTAACACGGACAGGAAACCCAGCACCCATCCCCGGCGCTGGCTACAGTAAGTTTCGAGGAGTGGGAGACTTGCCCAGTCTGTAACGCTCCTGCTCGGCACTGCACTATCCATCATTCGCGGGAGGAATCCGTCATGCCGCCTGGACTCGACCAGTTGCAACACATCGTAGTGCTGATGATGGAGAACCGGTCGTTCGACCACATGCTGGGCTCGCTGCCCGGCATCGGCGGGCTGGATGATGCAGTCGGGTACACCAATCCCGATGCGAATAACAACGCGGTGAAGCCGCAGGCGCTGGCTGAGTTTCAGGGGCAGCTCAATCCCGATCCCGACCATCACTTCCCCGCCGTGGATGTGCAGATCTACGGCGGCGCAACCGGCGCGGGCCGGGTCGCCAACCTGCAGGGATTCGTGACCAGCTACTTCCATCAGCGCGAGGACGCCGCGCACTCGCAGAAGATCCTGTATTACTTCAAGCAGACCGACCTCCCGGTGCTGACCACGCTCGCTCTGCAGTTCGCCGTGTTCAATCGCTGGTTCGCGTCAATCCCGGGCCCGACCATCTGCAACCGCGCGTTCGCGCACTACGGCACGTCGTTCGGGCGGGTCGACATGGATCCGTTTGACATCATCGAGCCCATCAAGAGCGTCTACACGCGGCTCGTGACCGCCAATCCGAAGCACTCGGCGAAGGTCTACTACTACGACACGTCCAGCTCGTCAATGGAAGTTGCCAATCTCCTGCAGCATCAGACGGAAGTGTTCGGGACGTATCCGCAGTTCCTGAGCGACTGTGACAAGGGATTGTTGCCGGACTATTCCTTCGTCGAACCGAACTTTAGCGACCACGACAGCGACGAAGGCGAGGAAGTGGCGAGCGATCAGCATCCCGACCACGACGTACAGGCGGGCGAGCGGTTGATCGCTGAGGTTTACACGCACATCAGGAACGGCCCCAAGTGGGCCAACACGGCTCTGCTGGTGGTGTACGACGAACATGGAGGAATCTTCGATCATGTCGTACCTCCGGCGTGTCCTAAGGACACGTTTCACTCATCGCAGGTGGATCCGGGGACGGGACAGCCATTTCAGTTCGACCGGCTAGGTGTGCGGGTGCCGGCGATTCTGATTTCGCCGTGGATCAACGGCGGAACCGTGGTGGACCGCGTATTCGACCACGCGTCGATTCCGGCGACGATTACGAAGTTTTTTCTTGGCAGCTATCCGAACGTTGCTCTGCGGGAACAGAATGCGGACGTTTTTATCGAACCCAGGAACGGCGCAGGAAACATGGCGAACAATCTGCTGTCGCTAGACGTGATGCGCAACGATTGTCCGGTCTTCAGGGTCAGGAAGTGAACAGAAAGGGGTGAGGCGATGGAACCGATCATTGTTCCGCGGCCAAGGGGCGTGAGAAATCCCAACCGGCCCGCGGGATCGCTGCTGCTGGCACAGGTAAAGCATCTGCGGGAAGCGGAGAAGAGTCTGCCGCCGCACTACCGCAGCCTCATCTTCAGCCACAGCGGCATCTTCAGCCACGCCATTGAGACTGAAGGCGAGGCGGCGCGCTACGTTCGGGCGGTGACGGAAGCGATTCACGCCGCGCACGACGACGCGGCGGCGCAGCGCATCAAGATAGCGCCCAAGCGGAAGCGCGTCATCGAGATTGCCGCCGTCGCCGATGAAGTGGCTGAGGGCCGGATGAAGAAGAGTAGCTCGAAGACGGGCAGCGCGCGCAAGCGAAAGAAGTAATGCCCGCCGCGCCGCTGACGATTGCGTCCGGGGCTACGTGATTCATGTCAGGAGGCTGGGATGCGTTGGTCTGTGGTTGTGGTTTGCTTAGTATCGCTGGCGGCGCTCGCGCAGGATCCGCAGGAGAGCGCGCTTCATGGCGAATTGCGCCGCGAAGGCGAGCGCGTGGGCGAGGCTTGCAATTTCAGTCTCAAGGCCATCCCGATGTGCGGCTACACCCTGTTCACCGACCACCCGCTGCACGTCGCAGCCGGCAGCATGCCTCCGCAAAATGGATTTGGCCTGGGTGGCGCATTCGTCTGGTCCAAGAACACGAGGAATTGGCGACTCAGTTGGGACTTTGACGCCGTCGGAGCAACCAGCGGCGGCGCATGGCGCGCCGGCGGATACATGAAGCTGATTCATACGCCACACCCGAAACAGCCGCAGATCGAGGCGGTCATTCCAAATTCGGGAGGGTCAGCCTCGGGAGAATCGTCGAAGCCAAGCGAGAAAGACACGGCACCGTTTACACATCCCTACACGCTCTTCAACCTCTACGCGCAATCGATCTCGTTGAACAAACTGAGCTACTACGGCGAAGGCAACGACACCCTGCAAACCGATGCGTCGCTGTTTGGCATGACCCAGACCATCGTCGGCGCCAACGCCATCAAGCCGGTGTATGAGTGGGCGGCCATCCGCAAGCTGAACCTGGCGCTGCTGGGCGAGATCAACGGCAGATTTGTTTCTATCCGCGGCAAGACGGGGCAATCGGTTCCGTCAATCGAGACGCTGTATGACAACGCCACCGCGCCAGGCCTGAGCAGCCAGCCGGGATTCGTGCAACTGGGCCAGGGAGTTCGCATCAAGCCCGACACCGGCGACTATCTGAAGCTGAACTACTTGGGGAAGTTCGAGGAATACTTTGCGCCCTCGAGTTCGACGAATTCGTTTCTGCGCTGGACAGTTGATCTGAACCACACAATAGATCTCTACGGCAAGACGGTCACAGCGAGCAGCGATCGCCTCGGTCCGGATTCGTGCACGCATGTGAACGACAAGTGTCCGCCGATTCCCCATTCGAGGAATCTCGATGGCTTCATCACAGCGAGGCTGCTGCTTTCGGAGTCGATCAACTCGGCGACCAGCGCGGTGCCTTTTTATTTCCAGCAGACGCTGGGAGGTCAGGACATCAATAGCAGTCTCGCGCTGGGCAGCTATCAAGATTACCGGTTCCGAGCGCCGAATATACTATTGCTGCAGGAAAGTTTTGAACATTCGATCTGGGGCCCCTTCGGGTTGAAGTTCATGGCGGATCAAGGCCGGGTGGCGCTGACGCGCGGCGACTTGGGCTTTTCTCACCTGAAGCACAGCTTCGCGGCCGGGCTCACGTTGCGCGCCGGCGCGTTCCCCATGGTTCAATTGATGTTTGCCTGGGGCGGTCCCGAAGGACATCACAACATCTTCAACCTGAACAACTCACTGCTTGGCGGATCGGCGCGGCCGCTTCTGGATTAGGTTGCTTTCCGAGCTTGCACCGAGGTGCAGTTTGATCGGCACAGGCAAGACTCAGGCGTCCTTACAGGACGCTGTTCACGATTGGGTTTTGCTTACCCGCCAGTAGAACTGGCGGGCTATTGTCGTGAGTCCCTCCGGGACTCGTCGGCGTTTTGCCAAGTCTAACGTGCGCTGCGGCAACTCACAGGCGGAATTCATTTTCTCACTCTTCTTAGGCGCGCGCTTCTAGTCGCCCTCTTCCGCCCCGCCTTATCGTCTGCAATCGCGGCAATCTCGATCACACGTCTGCGCTTAACTGAGTCTTTTTTCTTGCCGAACACGCGGGCGAAAATCTTGTCCACGTTCTTCAGCTGACGATCAAGGTCGAAGGCGTATTCGATTTGCTGACGCGGAACTTTGATGGTGATTTCTTTGTCGGCGAGAACTAGCTGACGGAAATCCAGACCTTCCTTCCAGGCGCGCATGGCGTGCGATTGGACGAGGCGATATGAGTCTTCGCGGCTGACTCCGTGTTCGACCAGGTCGAGCAGCAACTGTCCGCTGAAGATCAGGCCGCGCGTGCTTTCGAGGTTGGCGCGCATGCGCTCGGGATAGACGAACATGGTGTCGATCAGGTTCGTCGTCTTGGTGAGGAGATAGTCGACGAGCGTGGTCGAGTCGGGCAGGATGACGCGCTCGGCTGACGAGTGCGAGATGTCGCGCTCGTGCCAGAGGGCTACATTTTCGAGTCCAGCTTGCGCGTTGCTGCGGACGACACGCGCGAGGCCGCTGATCTGCTCGCTAGTCACGGGATTGCGCTTGTGCGGCATCGCCGATGATCCTTTTTGCTTTTCGCTGAAGAACTCCTCGGCCTCGCGGACTTCGGTGCGCTGCAGGTGACGGATCTCGGTGGCGATCTTGTCGAGAGTCGATGCGATTACGGCCAGCGTCGAGAGATAGTGCGCGTGACGATCGCGCTGGATGACCTGCGAGGAAACCGCGGCAGGTTTCAATCCCAGGCGCGCGCAGATCTTCTCTTCGAGTTCGGGCGTGAGGTGGGCGAAGATGCCGACCGCACCGCTGAACTTGCCGACGCGCATGTCTTCGGCCGCGGCCATGAAGCGGGCGATGTTGCGCTGCGTTTCGGAATACCAGTTGGCGATTTTGAAGCCGAAGGTGATGGGCTCGGCGTGGATGCCGTGGGTGCGTCCCACCATGGGAGTGTCCTTGAACTGCCAGGCGCGGCGCTCGAGTACTTCGGAGAGGCGCTGGAGATCTTGTGCGATGACTTGCGAGGCCTGTCGGATGAGCAGAGCCTGCGCGGTATCGACGACATCATTCGAGGTGAGGCCGTAGTGGAACCAGCGGGCATCCGGGCCGACGATTTCCGCGACGGCGGTGGTGAAGGCGATGACGTCGTGGCGGACTTCGGCTTCGATCTCGTGGATGCGCTCGACGCGGAAGTCGGCGCGTTCGCGGATGGCTCGGGCGGCGTCTTTGGGGACGAGGCCGGCTTCGGCCAGAGTTTCGGTCGCGGCCACTTCGACGGCGAGCCAGGTGCGGAAGCGGTTTTCGTCGCTCCAGATGCGGGCCATCTCGGGGCGGGTGTAGCGCGGGATCACGGGGTCTCCTATGGAGGCGGCGAAATTGTGGACTAAGGATTCTAAATGGTTGGTGAGGAAAGAGGCTAGGGAACGTCTACAAGTTGCTCAGCTTGCGGGGTCCAAAACTTTAAAGCCATTAACCGCAGAGGTCGCAGAGAACGGCCGCAAAGAACGCATAGAAGACCAAGGACTTCAGGGCAATGCTCGAGTTTTCAAGGGGCTCACGATGAGTTCACATTGAGCCGCTTCCCGTTTATATGTCCTTCGATGCGGATTTTATTTATGTATCGCTTAACGATATAATATTTATAGACTATCGGGGAACGATACAATCGGGGGATATGAAGAAGCTTACTACTTCGGATTATCAGGCTCTGGCTGAATTCCGGTATCAGATTCGGAAGTTCTTGCGCTTCAGCGAACGCGCGGTGCAGGCGGGCGGGCTGGAGCGGGGGCAGTATCAGCTCATGCTGGCGATTAAGGGAATGCCGGAGGGAGTGCGGCCGCGGATCCGGGAACTGGCCAACCGGATGCACATTCAACATCACAGCGCGGTGGAACTGATCAACCGGTTGGAGGGTGGAGGGTATGTCCGCCGGGAACGGGCGCAGGACGACCGGCGGGAAGTCTTGCTGGCGCTCACGCCGAAGGGCGAGCGGGTGCTGGGAGAGTTGGCGCTGCATCATCATGAGGAGTTGCGGAGCGCTGCGCCGAGTCTGGTCGCGGCGCTGCGGCGGCTGATGCCGGAGAAAGTCTCACGGAGGGACTCTGTCTGCTTCGGACGCGAGTCGAAGTCTCCCAAGAGCTAAAGAGTGAGGACCTGTACCGTCCCTGCGGGACTCGCGCGCTTTGTGCTCGGCGCCCGGCACTTCCGTGCCGGGCTTTCACATGCCGCCGCTTCGCGGCTGGAATTTGGCGGGCTTAGCTCCTTCGCCAGGCAATCGACGGCTTCGAGGTAACGCAAGATCAATTCGACTATGAATAACGGCGATACGGATAGAAATGGCAGTCAGAACGGCGCGGGGTCCGCGCTTCAAGCTCCATTATTACCGGGCGCACAACCGGCACAGTTTCGCATTGTGCTGGTTTCGTTTCTCGCGGGCGGCATTGGGCTGGTAGCGGGCTTGGTGGCTTACGCGCTCTACAGGCTCATTGGATTATTCACTAATCTGTTTTTCTTCCACCGCTGGTCCGCGGACTTCACCAGTGTGCGATTCCATTCGCTTGGGGCGTGGGTGATTCTGGTGCCGGTGGTGGGCGGGTTGATCGTCGGAGTGATGGCCAAGTATGGGTCGTCCAAAATCAAGGGGCATGGGATTCCGGAGGCGATGGAGGCGGTGCTGACCAACCGCAGTCGCATCGAGCCGAAGGTGGCGACACTCAAGCCGATTTCCGCGGCGATCGCGATTGGCACAGGTGGACCGTTTGGCGCGGAAGGTCCCATCATTCAAACCGGGGGCGCGATTGGATCGCTGGTGGGGCAGGTGCTGCATACGACGGCGGTCGAGCGGAAAGTCCTGCTGGCGTGCGGGGCGGCGGCGGGAATGTCGGCGACGTTTAACACTCCGATTGCGGGAGTGATTCTCGCGATTGAGTTGCTGCTTTTTGAATTCAAGTCGCGGTCGTTTATTCCGCTGGTGATTGCGAGCACGCTGGCAACGGCGGTGCACATGCAGCTTCTGGGCGCGGGGCCGATGTTTCAACTGGGAGCCATGGACTTCGGGATTCCGCACGCGCTGCCGTTTTACCTGGTGATGGGGCCGATATGCGGACTGGCCGCTGTGGGGTTGAGCAAGACGCTTTATTGGGTGGAGGATTTATTCGAGAAACTTCCGTTCGATGAACTGTGGTGGCCGGCGGTGGGAGCGCTGGCGTTGGGCATCATTGGATTCTTTGTGCCGCGGGTGTTTGGCGTGGGATACGACACGATTGGGGATATTCTGAACGGGCATCTGGTGTGGAAAATACTGCTGGTGGTGATGGTTGCAAAGTTCGCGGCGCTGGTGATTTCGCTGGGATCGGGGACGTCGGGCGGGCTGCTGGCGCCGACGTTTATGTGGAGCGCGGCCATGGGCGGGCTGTTCGCAATTGTGGGGAATCACGTGTTCCCGACGGCTCATCTTTCTCCGGGGGCGTTTGCGTTGGTGGCGATGGGCGCGGTGTTTGGAGCGGCGTCGCGGGCGACGTTCTCGTTCATCATTTTCGCGTTTGAGATTACGCGGGACTACAACTCGGTGCTGCCCCTGATGCTGGTGGCGGTGATTGCGGACGGGATCGCCATGCTGTTCATGCCCAACAGTTCGATTATGACGGAGAAGCTGGCGCGGCGAGGATTGCGCGTGCATCAGGATTATGAAGCGGACGCGCTCACGCAGGCTACCGTGGGCGAGACCATGGAGAAGGACGCGCCCTTCATTGCGGCCGATACGAAGGTGGGAGAGCTGGCGGAGCGAATTGCGCGGCATGATCCGGCAGTGGCGCGGCACGAGGCGCTGCTCATTGTGGACGATGCGGGCAAGCTCGCAGGGATCATCACCCGGGGCGACGTTTTGCGGGCTCTAGATAAAGATTCTTCCGGTGCGATGACAGTGCAGGAGGCCGGCAAGACGCACCTCGTGGTGACGTATCCGGATGAATTGGTGTCGGAGGCAGCGGCGAAGCTGTTGCGCTTCGACATTGGACGACTGCCAGTGGTGGACCGCACGGACGAGCGCAGAGTGGTGGGTTATTTGGGACGGGCCGCGATTCTGGCCGCTCGGCTGCTGCGATTTCATGCCGAACATGTCCGCGAACCGGGATGGCTTGGGGTCTCGAAGTGACTGAGCTTTAACGTTGCGCGCGGTCGGGAATGTCGGCTCTCGCCTCCCAGCGACTCCGCGGGCGAGACGCCCCCGGGACAGCCGGCCAGAGGCCAGCGCTACGAAACTCCTGGATGGCTCAATCCCTCGAAGCAAGATTCCAAGACGCCGGCTTCTACACACTAATCCAATTGAATAGGATGAGCGCCAGCGTAGCGGCGCCGACGATGACCCAGAGAGCGAGGCCCTGAAGAAGTGTACGAACGCCAACGTGCTTGAGGGTTTCCTTGTTCAAGCCTGTGCCGATCAAGAACAAGGTTACGGTGAGACCAATCTTGCCAAGGTGATTAAGGACACCGAAAGTTGAGTTGAATGCCGGCAACAGGCTTTTCAACAGCACCGCGAGGCAGAAGAGCAGGATGAACCACGGCCACTGGATGCGGGCCTTGCTCTTCAACGTGACGGCTGTCACAAGACAAAGAGGAACGATCCACAGAGCGCGAGCGAGCTTGATGGTAGTTCCGACAGCCAGCGCGGTTGCGCCGTATTTGGCGGTCGCGCCCACCACGGAACTGGTGTCGTGGATGGCCAGCGCCGACCAGAGACCGAACTGCGACTGCGTCATGTGAAATGCGTATCCGATGAGAGGAAAGAGAAATAGCGCGACGGAGTTCAGGATGAAGACGGCTCCGAGGGAGACGGCCATTTCTTCTTCGCTGGCGTCGGCAATGGAGCCGACGGCCGCGATGGCGCTGCCGCCACAAATGGCTGTGCCGGCGCTGATGAGGAACGCCGATTTCTTTCCGACGCGGAACAGGTAACCGAGCCCAAGACCCAGCAGCATTACGGCCGTGATGCTTACGGCCGTATAGAGAAAGCCAGAACGTCCGGCGTGAAGAACTTGCTGCAGGTTCATGCCAAAACCAAGAGCAACGACGGAAGCCTGGAGCAGGAACTTGGCCAGGCGTTTGCTTTCGACGTGAAAGGGATGCACGACAGCGAATCCGTAGACGAGGCCGCCCAGAAGCGCGAGGGGCGGCGAAACCAAGCCGGTGGCGGCGAGGATCAGCGCCAGACAAAATATCGTCTTGGTCTTGCTCATGGAGAGAGTCTGGCAGCACGGTAGGAGCGGCGTCCAAGCAGTAGTTTTGATTGGCGATTAGTTGAGCTTATCGGTGGATTTAGCGGAACGGGAAGGCTTTCGCGCAGTGTTGGCGAGAAGCCGGGCCCGCTCGAGGGCGAAGGTGCGAAACGCTCCTGGGGGACCCTGCGATTCGGGTCCGGTGCGCGAAATGAGGGAAAAATGGCGCTCCACCTTGAGGCCCGCGACGTCCGCAACTTTCAGCGCTCCCAATTCCAATTCTTTGGAGATCGCCCAGCGCGAGACGAAGCCGATGCCGAGTCCTACTTCGACGGCGGACTTGATCGCTTCCGTGGAATCGAGGTACATGACGTTCTTAAAAGCCTTGATCCTGAGGCCCACGTTCTCAAGCGCAATCTCGACGACGCGGCGGGAGCCGGAGCCTTGTTCACGCATAAGAAGATTGGAAGCCAGGAGTTGGGCGCGAGACATATGACCGGCTTCGAAAGCCGGGGGCATGATCAAGACCAGTTCGTCCTGCATGAACGGTTCGGTGCGGATGCCGCGGTCGCGCGCGGGACCTTCGATGAGGCCAATGGACAACTTATTGTCGAGGAGAAGTTGCACAATCTCGCCGGTGTTGCCGCTATGGAGCGAGAATTGCACGCGCGGATGCTCGGCGAGGAAGGCTCCCAGCAAACGTGGGAGAACATACTGGGCAATCGTCGTAGAAACTCCGAGGGCTAATTCGCCGGAGACCTTGCCATTCTCGGCGCCAAGTTCCTGCTCGGCCTGGGAAACCAGAGTCGCGATTTTCGTGGCGTAGACGAGCAGAAGGGTTCCCTGGGGAGTGAGGGACACGCGATTGCCGGCGCGGTCGAAGAGACGAATGCCGAGATCATCTTCCAGCGCTTGAATTTGAAGAGTGATGGCGGGTTGGGTGAGAAACAAATGTTCAGCCGCCTTGCGAAAATTCAGATGTTCGGCGACGGTGCGGAATACCTTGAGACGGAAATTCTCCAGTTGGGCCACGGGATGATTATCCACCGAAATGGCGAGACCAGGGAGGCCAAGATCGGCTGGCAGGAAATCTTAAGCAGGGAATTTTAGGGGCGTTCCACCATCCAGACATTGGCGCTGGTGCTGCTAACATGCAGCGCCAAATATTTTCCATCACGCGAGGGGATCGCCCAGTACACGCTCATTTTCCCAGGGCGCCAAACCACACGGGCGCGACCTTGCAGGTCGATATTCAGCAGCACACTCTCCTCTTCACGGGCAGAAGCCGCCCACAAGCTCTTGCCGTCGGCGGCCCAGTCCACAGCGGCCACTCCCGTCCAGCCCTGAATCGTCAGCCATTTTTCTGCGCCATTGCTGAGGGAGACTAAACGAATCTGGGGCTCCTCACCCCCTTGCTTCCCTCTGGTGATCGCAACGGTGCTTCCGTCTGGAGAGAGGCTCCAGTTATAGACCTGGGGAAGGTCATCCTTAACCTGGTAAACCTGAGTGCCGTTTCCTTTCAGGGGATCGAAGCTCATGAGCGTGAATTTGCCATTTGTGACGACGCTGTACAGACACAAAGTTGCGGGAGCGCGGGCACATTGCTGGTTAGTGATCCAGTCTGCCTGGAGAACCTGCTGCGGAGTGCCGCCCCCGAGCGGCACTCGCATCAGAGGAACCGAAGAAGCGTTCTCGGACCAGTTGGGATACACGAGGTAGAGAAGCTGGCTGCCATCGGGACTCAACCTCGCGGTAAGGAGCGGGTGGCTGCCTCCAACGAGTAACTCTGGCACCATCTGATCTATGGCCTGCCGGTAGACGCTAAAGATTCCAGTCCGGTCGGAGATGAAAAGCACGGCGTTGCCGTCGGGGGTCCAGTCGAATGGCAGATCTTGCCGGTCATCCAGAGTCAGTCGTACCGGTTCGCTGATGGCTTCCCTTCCTTTCAACCTGGCCACGTAGACGTCGGGCTGGGGGACGCCTTTGACGTATACGGCGCGCTTACCGTCTCCTGACGCGCTGATGCTCGACACGGTGCCAGGATCGCTGGTCAGGCGGAGCGGCGTACCGGTGAGATGCCCGCCCAGATCGAGACCGACCGACCAGAGGTTGGAATCCAGCTGCCGAGGAGGAGGCTCAGCCAACGTGTAAATCAAGTGCTGATCCGGACTCGATATCAAGGGACCGTCGACCGCGGCGAACCATCCAGCGCTATTGAGCTGAAGCAGACGGCTCACTTGCCGGTTGCGCACATCGACGAACTCGATCGCTCCGCTCACACCGTAAGAGTAGGCAAGCCTTCCCCTGAGATAGGCGATCTTCGTGCCATCCGGCGACCACGCCGGCGCGCCCATGAAGTCGCCCTCTTCCCCACTCAACTTGCGGGGTTGTTCGCCGTCTGAGGCCATGAGCCAGATCTGGTTGCTCATCCGCGGGCCGGTGATGAAAGCGATTTCGCTGCCATCGGGGGATACTGCGGGCGATCTGCCGTCGTCCGAAAGCCTGCGGGGTGTCCCGCCGAGCGTCGAAATCTCCCAAAGACTTGATGCCTGAGTAGATCCCGTCAAGGCTACGATCATGTGAGCGCCGTCGGAAAACCATCTAATGGATCCAGCCTTCAAGCCCGCCGGCAACATCACCGGATGCGTTTCCCCGGTGCTGATCTGACGGAGGTAAAAGCCGGTTTCGTCGGCGTAGGCGAGATACTTGCCGTCACGGGAAATAGCAGCAGCCCGGACACGGTCGTCAGCGGGGTTAGCCGTCAAACGGGAAACGCGGGGCGGGTTCGCGGGGTGGCTCCGGCCTAGAAAGAACCCGACCTTGATTCCGAGGACGACGAGGACGACGGCCGCAGCGCCAGCTAACATCCACCATTTGTAAAAGCGGAGCGTAGGCGGGGCGGCGGTTTCGGCGACGGCGGATGCGGCGCCAATTCCCCCATTGCCGTTTGACGGTAAGGCGCTGACTGGCGACAGGAAGCGATAACCGCGGCGCGCCACGGTCTCGACAAATCTACTCCGGGCTTGTCGAGGAGCAGCGTGAGTACCTGGAGAGGCTGCTCCTGCAGCTTGACCTTTAGACCATTCCTACGCAGCTCGCCGACGCGCAGGTCGAGCTCGAACACGCCGAAGCGATAGGTGCGCGAGGCTGCATTTCCGGGCTGGGTGGGAGTCCCCACAATCCCGAAGTTTGGCACTTTCGCTGATCTGTTCCCCATGTCACCAAGCCTTGTAACTGTTTGACATGTCGCCGCTTATACCGTCACCCAAATTTCGTCCTGGGGTTACCCGCGGAGCCTTGAGGTACCCCGAGCACGGGACCACCTTCGTGCAAGTACGGAGGGTTAGGCCATGGGGTTCAACTTCAGAAACTGTGTAGTTTTGTTGAGCATCGTTTTGTTTGGGGGGAGTATTGCCGCCGCAGGCAGCGCGGATCGAGACATCCGGAAGATTACCGTGCTGGTGAATGACAGCGCTCACGTTGCGCCGTCAGTGCTGAGTCGAGCAGAGATCGAGGCTGCAAGAATCTTTCGCGCGGCGGGAGTTGAGATTGAATGGGTAGGATGCTCAAGCGGGTCTAGCATTGTCGAAGACGAATGTCATGTTATCCCCGGATCGAACCAGTTCGTGCTGCACATTGTTCCGACGGGTAAGACATCATCCGACTTGGTTTTCGGCTTGGCTTTTCTTGGCGAGGATGGAAGCGGCAAGTACTGCGACGTTTTCTACAATCGCATGGCCGAGGCGCACTTTGAGTCGGGAGTGAACCTATCGCTGTTATTGGGGATGGTGGCTGCGCACGAACTCGGCCATCTGCTTCTCGGTTCCCACGCCCACTCGTATGTGGGAATCATGACACCGGTTTGGCGAGGCGAGGTCTTGCGCCGCGGTGGTATGGGGAGCTTGTTATTTACCGGTGAGCAGGCGTCGGTTATGAAGTCGCGGATACTGAGTGAGCGGGTGAGTCTGGTCAGCGTTGGACGAGGCGGGGGGAAGTAGAACAGTCCGGTCTGCACACAGGACTCTGCCCGACGCCGTCGAAAATCCTCCACTTCTCGCGCACCGTCGAAAGATCCCCACTTATCGCGCAAAGAACGCGCGAGAATTGGGGCACCCGGTATCGCTGTTCATTCTTGGTTGTTCATTCGCGGACACCCTCCGGTGAAACCGGACACTCACTTCGATTCCGGTACACTTGCGATCCAGCAAGTTGCCGCGTTCTCATCAAGTTGCAGTCACGATCCTTTGGCTCGCGAATTGCACTTACTTCCCTGTAGCCATATCGTTACGAAAAGGCAGAACATGACCACCCTGCTGCAGGACCTGCGATACGCCCTTCGCTTGCTGAAAAAGTCTCCCGGGTTCACCGTCGCCGCGGTTTTGACGCTGGCGCTGGCCATTGGCGCAAACGCGGTGGTGTTTGGAATCTTGGATGCGCTGGTTCTGCGCCCGCTGAATGTGCCGCACGCGGGGAGTCTCTGGGCAATTCAGCGCGGGAACGACAAGGCGATCAACCACTCGTATCCGGACTATCTCGATCTGCGCGATCGCAACCGCAGCTTTGAGGACCTGGCCGCTTATAACGTCGCCGGAGTGGGGCTGGATACGGGTAACAATCCGTCCAGCTCGTGGATCCTCGAAGTAACCGGGAACTATTTCGACGCCTTAGGAGTGCAACCCTATCTGGGGCGTTTCTTCCACGCCTCGGATGAGCACGGCGCCAACAGCGCTCCGTTTATCGTGCTCAACTATGCGTTCTGGCACAGCCATTTTCAGGACGATCGCGGCGTGGTGGGCCGTGTAGTTCAGTTGAACAAGCATCCTTTTACCATCCTCGGCGTAGCGCCTCGTGAGTTCCAGGGGACGCTGGTGTTTCTCTTTCCCGATTTCTGGGTGCCGCTGGTGAACCAGGAGCAGGTGGAGGGAGCGAATGTGTCGAACGAGCGCGGGACTCGCAACCTGGTGATGGTGTTGGGACATCTGAAGGCGGGAGTCACGCCGGCACAGGCTATTTCCGACCTCAACTCGGTTGGCAGCTATCTGGAAACGACCTACCCCAAGGAAGATGGGCGAATGACCTTTTCCCTGGCGCGTCCCGGCCTTGCCGGCGACTGGCTGGGCGGTCCGATGACGGGATTTCTGACGGGATTGATGTTGCTGGCGGGGCTGATTTTGCTGGCCGCATGCGCCAACCTGGGCAGCCTGTTCGCCGCGCGCGCAGCGGACCGTTCGCGGGAAGTGGCTTTACGGCTCGCGCTGGGATCGAGGCGCACGCGCATTTTGCGAACGTTATTTACTGAAGCCGTCGTGATTTCATTGCTTGGAGGCGCGGTTGGATTATGGGGTAGCGTGGCACTGTTGCGCGAATTGAGAGTGTGGCACCCGCTGCCGACAGCTCCCATTAGTATTCCTGTGAATCCAAACGCAAATATTTATCTGGTCGCGTTGCTGCTGGCGGTAGCGAGCGGGTTCCTCTTTGGCGCAGTGCCGGTGAGGCAGGTGCTGTGCACGAATCCCTATGAGATCGTCAAGATGGGATCATCCGGGAGAGCAGGGCGGCGGATTACAGTTCGAGATCTTTTGCTGGTAGCGCAGATTGCGATCTGTGCAGTGCTGGTCACTTCCTCGCTGGTCGCGGTACGCGGCCTGCAGCGCTCGCTCCACAGCAATTTCGGCTTTGAACCCAGAAATGCGATGCTGCTGGAAACCGCTCTGAACATGGCCGGCTACAGCGGCGAGAGCGTTCCCGTAATGCAAAAGCGGATGATCGATGCTTTGGAAACCATCCCCGGCGTGAGCTCGGTTGGAACGGTCGATCGGCTGCCGCTGTATTACGGCGCGAACAGATCGACTGTATTTACCGACAAAGCGACCGATCTGAAGCCATCGAATGCCGCGGCTGAGGCCGCACTGTACAACGTCTCTCCGGGATACTTCGAGGCGGCCCAAACGGCTTTGCTGGCGGGCAGAAGTTTCTCATGGCACGACGATAAGAACTCGCCGCGCGTAGCGTTAGTCAATCGGGAGTTTGCGCGCAAGATCTTTGGCTCCGTGTCCGACGCGCTGGCCGGTTATTTCAAGATGCCGGGGGGATCGCGGGTACAGGTAGTGGGCGTTGTCGAAGACGGAAAATATTCGAGCCTCGCCGAAGACCCCCAGCCGGCGATGTTTCTCCCGGTCCTGCAGTCACCCTCGCCTCAGACAACGCTGGTGGTGCGGTCGGACCGGGATCAGCAGCAACTGGTGGCAGCGATCCGAAGCAAAGTGCATGAATTAGATAGGGGGCTGCCGTTTGACATCCGAACGTGGAGTCAGGAACTAGAATCGGCGCTGTTTCCTTCCCGGATGGCGACGCTGGCCCTGGGGGTGCTCGGCGTGATGGGCGCGATGCTGTCGATCACCGGCATCTTTGGAATGGCGGCTTACTCGGTCAGCAAGCGGTTGCGGGAGTTGGGAATTCGCATCGCGCTCGGCGGGCAGCGTAGGGAAGTGCTGCGGGCCGCATTAGGGCGGGCATTCAAGTTGCTGGCGGCTGGTTCGGCGGCGGGATTGCTTCTCGGAATTCTGGCCAGCCGAGTGCTGGCTTTCATCGTGTATCAGGCAACTCCACGCGATCCGGTGGTATTGGCTGGTGTTGTTTTAGCGATGGCATTGCTGGGGCTGGTGGCTGCATGGATTCCAGCGCGGCGCGCGCTCGCGGTGAATCCTACGGTATTGCTGCGCGAGGAATGAAGCGCGACAAGCAGGTTCCTGGCGGCAGAAACAAGGCGCTCGGAATGACAACCCTTTTTAGGGGCTACTGGTTTCAAAGTAGGCCCACTGCCTTTACGAGATCGGTTCTAGTTTTGCTTTTGGGTTTGCGCTTCCAGCAGTAGGGGGCGAAGCACGTCGACCGAGACTCCGAGTGTGCCTCCGGAGAATCCATCCATATAGGCAGAATTGATGCCGATGACTTCGCCTTTGGTATTGAAGACAGGGCCGCCGCTGCCGCCGTGGGCGGTGGGTGCATCGTATATGAGCTTGTCGCCGACTACGTCGCCGAGATGTCCGCAAGTGGTGGAGGGGCGAATCAGCGACAGTGCAGCCAACTCGCTCGCGGCGCTGATGTCATTGTGGCGGTAGGCCAGGCGCTCGTAGATTCCCGTAGGGGACTTGGCGACCATCCCGGCAATGCCCATCGGGTAGCCGATTAGAGTGACCAATTGTCCCGGAGAGCCGGGAGACTTGGCGAGAGGCAAAATCGGGAGACCGCGAACCGTATCGGAATCTTCAAGGCGCAGGACAGCGAGATCAGAAGTCTTCGATACCGATGCGGGCGACAACGTCACGGGCGTAGGCGAGCCGGGGAAGAAGACTACCAGACTCTCTAGCATGCCGGTGGCTCCCCGATCGATGAGCTTTTGGGCTTCTTCGTCTCCGTACCAGGGCTCGGCTACGTGGCGGTTGGTGGCCAGCAAGCCGTTGCCCACCAGAAAGCCTGTGCCGGAAACCCGCGCGCGAACCACTGGACGCTGGTTTGCGAAGCCCACCTGATAGACGCCATAAATGTAGCCGATGGAATTGCGGTAGTGGGTCAGCACTACGGCGGGCATGGCCTGATCTTGCCTGAGTTGCTCGACCTGCGCCGTAAGTTCGTGAACCTGTTTTTGCAGATCGCTGGGAGGCTCCCCGAGCGCGGTGGTCGGCGCGTAATAGTGGACCATGGCGAGGGCTCCGACAAGCAGCACGACTCCCATGACGGCCTGTACCATCTGCTGCCAGCTGTCGCTAACTATGCTGGATTCCTGCAGGGGGTGGGCTTCGGTCGCGGGGACGGGGTCAGGTTCGTTGATCTGGGGATCGGCCATGAGATTCGAAGAAGCGTCCTCGCTCCAAGTCATTCTGTTTCAGGCTCTTGAGCGCAGGGCGCTAGCGACGCCGGGAACTTGGAGTAGGTATCTTCGCCCGTCTAGCGCGGGTTGGCTACGGTACTGAAGATGATGTACATGCGATTGGGTGAAGACCTTTTCACCACGGAGGGGACACACAGGAACACCAACGGCTAAGGCGTCTTGATGCCCAGGCGCTTGGCCATCTGGTCGTAGAGGAATCCTTTGCCTTCGCGGTAGGGCTGGACCCACTCGCCATCGATCACAAACTGGGGGATGGCGCGCTTGCCGGTGCGCTTGACGACTTCGTCGATGGCACCGGGGGTGGTCTCGACATCGATATCTTTGTAGGGAATGTTGTGCTTGGCGAGAAAGCGCTTGGCCTCGCGGCACTCGGGGCACCAGGCGGCGGAATAGACGGTGAGTTCCATGAGTGATTTTACGCGGATCGCGCTTACACATGCTCCAAGTGGGGTTGAGTGCGCTCATTGACGACGTTGCCGGTGTTCAGCGTGGAGGCGGGCTCGAAGAGCATGATCCAGACTTCTTCTTCGGCCACGGGACGGTGTTCGACGCCGCGGGGGACGATGATGAACTCCCCACTTTCGATCCATTCGTGGCGGTCGCGGGAGGCTTCGTCGCGAACGTCGTTCTCACGGTAGTCCATGCGGAAGCGGCCTTTGACCACGAGAAACATTTCGTCTTCGTGGTCATGGTGATGCCAGACGAATTCGGTGTTGGCTTTCACCAGCTTGACCATTTGGCTGTTGAGTTCGCCGGCGATGTAGGGCTTGTAGTATTCGGAAATTTTAGAGAACTTCTCGGCGATGTTGATCTTCTGCATAATGGACGTCCTTGGAGGAAATGCGACGCTCTGTAAGATGAGTTATTGGTGACGAAAGTCGCAAGAATGAAGGTGATGGGTTGCAGCGCGGGAACCCCTCAGCGGATAAAGCCGGACGCAGAGTACGACTTACGGCCCCGACTGAAGACGGGCCCTTCCCGTTCTTGCTTGCGCGCGCGGAAAACAAAAGCCGCCAGCTTTTGGCTGGCGGCTCAAACCCTACCGAGCTGCGCTCGGCGGACAGCCGATGGCGGCTGTCCCTACATGAGCATGGCTACAAGCCCGGCGTTCCTGCGTTCGCGTGGCTGTTGTGCAGGGTTACGCGGACGCCGCGCTGGGCGTTGAGACGAGTGGTGGTGTTCCAGTCGACGTCGTCGGCACTGATGACGCCAGCGCCTCCGCCGACCAGGGAGTAGCTGATGCGGCTGTCCTGATATCCGTAACCGCTGACGGAGAGCACGGTACCCGTGTTCAAGACGAAGACAGGCATGCCGGGAGAAACGTTTCCGGCCGGCGTCACGGTTCGCGAAACCAGACTCGCGTAGGAGGCTTGTGGGCCCGCCTGACTCGTACCCGTCGCGACCGAGGCTTCCCGCAGCATGAGTGCGCCACCTGCGGGATGTCGACGTCATCCATCAGGCGCAAGCTGAGTGCGGTTTCGCCCTTCAGCTTGGCACGCGGACCGCGCGCCGGCAACATGATGACCTTCCAGGGCCACAGCGGTGGGATCATCCATTCGACGATGTCGCGCTTGGGATGTCCTTTGCCGTCGATCTTGCCTTGTTTGTCGACCTTATAGCCGCGAGTCGCGATGACCTTGGCCTCAAGCGGCAGATCGCCGCTAGGCAGTCCGATGCGATCGAACTGCAGCTTCAGGTATCCCTTGCCCCAGAAGTGGCCGGGATCCTTGGCAGATTCGAGATGTCCGACCAGATAACTTCCCCGCGGAAAAGCCTGCTGACCGAATTCGGTCTGCCCACGGAGGTGACACAATATAGGGTCCCCGACATCGACCGTGGCCGAGGAAAAGTTGGGTTCATTGAGGGTACATTGCAAAAGAGTACCGGCGGGCAGGACCACGTCCCGTGCGCTGGCGCCCAGGCTCAAAGAAAAAACGACAAGGCCTAGCACGCTTACAGCTAGGGCCGCATGGACCAAACTATGCTTCATATACTTCACCTCGGTCGCACGCCCCAATTGTGACGGGCTCTGGCGCAGAGCCCGCGATGTGTTCCGCGCATCTAATCACAGGTTTTGGGGGGAGTCAATCAGGTTTTAGCTCAGAAGCGGGGAAAGCGGGTTCAGCACTGCGAAACCGGCGTTTATCGGGGAAAACAAGAGCCGCCAGCATTTGGGCTGACGGCTCAAGGAACTTCTGCCGAGGAAGGAGATTAAACCTGACCCATCCCTCCATCCACGTTGAGGTCCACGCCAGTAATGTAAGAAGCCTCGGGGCTTGCCAGAAATAGAACGGCGTGGCCCACTTCTTCTGGAGTGCCGAATCGCTTCATGGGAACTTGCGCTTTGACGTGGCTCGCAAATTCGTCCACTGCGGCCTGGGGCAGGCCGGTCCGTCCGAAGATGGGCGTGGTAATTGGCCCCGGGCTGACCACGTTTACGCGGATTCCGCGGTCCACCAACTCGGATGCGAAGGTGCGAGCCAGGGAACGTACTGCTGCTTTGGTTGCCGAATAAACACTCCCTTTCGAATTGACCACCGAAGAATTCAATACGATGCCGGCGTTGTCGTTGAGATGGGCAAGCGCCTTCTGGAGAGTGAAATACAGGCCCTTCACATTAACATCGAAGCTTTCGTCGAACAGTTGTTCGCTGCTGTCGCCCGCCGGGGCAAACTTGGCAATCCCGGCATTGGCAAAGAGGGCGTCGATCTTGCCGAACTTCGCGGCGACCTGAGTGAAGAATTTGTCGATGTCGGCCAGTTTTGAGACGTCGGCTTTCACCGCCAGCGTGTCTCCACCAATGGCCTTGGCGGCTTCATCGAGCGTCTTCTGGTCGCGGCCCGCGATTGCGACCCTCGCGCCTTCTGCGCGGAACAGCTTGGCAGTCGCCAATCCGATTCCACTGTTGCCACCTGTGATTGCCACGGTCTTTCCTTCAAATCTTTTTGCCATCGGACTTCTCCTCATCCTCATTGAATTTACGGCTCAAGAGTAGAGCTCAGTGCGCCGCTTTATTTCTATAGTTTGATGAGTGTTAAAATATATGGAAGTGGGTATCCGCATCACTCACCAAGGCCCTATAGATTGTGGTTTGCCTTCGGTCTTCCTGGGGTCCGGGCAAACTATCCGGTAACGGGTAACAGGTTCCACGGCCACAGCTTGCTGCACCAGGCGAAAGAAGAGCTTGCCACGACTCTTTGATCGCCGGCGGTTGAACCGGAATGTGAATTCATCGAGATAGTAGTTCAAATGCTTATGACTGACTGCACCCTGGTGGGTTCCCATCAGCCACCGCTTGAGCAAGGAGATCGCGAGGTGAACCCGTGGCATCAACTCCGATGGAGTCTTCTTCTTTCCCTTTAGAAACGTGACCTCGTGCTTGAAGCCTTTACTCTCCAAGGGCAGATACCCCAGCCAGCCGTCGGTACGGATGACGCTGCCCGGTTCTACCGAGTCCTGCACAAAGGACACCAAGCTTGCCGCTGAGGCATCTCCAATCTGGCGCATCCGAATCCGACCGATCCCGGGCCCATCTGCTTGAGCCGCAACGACAATCAGTGCTTTATCCAAATTGAGCCGGCCGGGCAAGCCCTCCTCCAGACCGCCGATATAGCATTCGTCTACCTCAACTCTGCCCGTAAGCAAATCGCGTCCAGGTCTCACCATGGCGCGGCGCAATTTATGCAGCAACGTCCAGGCCGTCTCATACCTTTTCAGTCCCAGCACTCGTTGCAGTCCCAACGCGCTCGCCCCGTTCTTCTGGGTGGTCAGCCACCATATGGCTTGAAACCACAATCGCAGAGAAGTGCGGGTGTCCTGAAAGATCGTGCCTGCCGTCGCTGAGGTTTGATGCCGACACGCGCGACACCGCAGCAACACCGTCCTCACCGGCGAGCTCTCTCGGCACCCACAGCGCGGACAGCGAAAGCCATCCGGCCAGCGCAGTTCCAACAGATACTCTCGGCAGGCCTCCTCACTCCTGAATCGAACATCGAACTCCTTCAAGTTCCGCGGATAGTCTTCCATCCCCGCATACTAGGGATTGGGGTCTGGTGAGTCAAGCGGATACCCACCTATATGGATTCAGTTTTGTTGGTGTCGTCTACACTGGGAAGTGCATATGGATCAAACGAGGATAGCCAAGATTGCCAAGGCGTTGAGCGATCCCACGCGTCTCGGCATTTACGAGGCAATCGCGGGATGCGAAGAAATGTTTTGCGGGGAATTGGTGGAAAAATACCAGCTCACACCGGGGACGATCTCGCATCATCTCAAGGTATTGGCGGATGCCAACCTGATTGAGTCGCGGCGAGAGGGGCAATTCATTTACAACTGGGCGCGGCCGGAAACGATTCGCGAGTATAGTTTGGCGCTGGCCAAACTCGCAAGTCTTGGGCAGCGGCGGTGAGTAACAAATAAAAGCCGCCAGCTTTTGGGCTGACGGCTCAAACCCTGCCGAGCTGCGCTCTGCGGACAGCCGGGGGCGGCTGTCCCCACATAAATCTTCCTACTTTTCGTAGAGCAACACGCCTTCTGTTTTTTCCGCGTCTACTGGGCGGTAGAACAGTTTGTTGTCTTCCAGGAAGACCTCGATGAAGGCGGGCCGTGTGGTGATGGTGCCCTGGATCAGCGCCTCCGACAGCGGGTCTTCGATGTACTTCTGCAGGGCGCGGCGGAGTGGGCGCGCGCCGTAGCTGCGGTCGGTGAGGGTCTGGTTGAGGATCCACTTCTTGGCATCATCCGCAACCGAAACCGTGATGGCCTTCTGCGCAAGGTTGGTATTGAGCTGCGTGACCATGAGCTCGAGAATCTGGATCAGGTCGCTCTCGCCCAGCGCCAGGAAAAGGATGATTTCGTCGAGACGGTTCAGGAACTCAGGGTTGAAGGTGCGTTTGACTTCGCCCTTCACCAGTTCTTCCACCTTTTCCGAAATCATGTCTTCCTTCGACGATTGGAAACCCAAGCCTTCGCGCTTCTGTAGGTGCCGCGCGCCGATGTTCGAGGTCATGATGATGATAGTGTTCTTGAAGTCGACCGTGTTGCCGAGACCGTCGGTCAACTGGCCATCTTCAAAAACCTGCAGCAGGATGTTGAAAACATCGGGGTGCGCCTTCTCGATTTCGTCGAGCAGGACGACCGAGTAAGGAGCGCGCTTCACTCGCTCGGTGAGCTGGCCACCTTCTTCGTAGCCGACGTATCCCGGAGGCGAGCCGATCAGTTTCGAGACGGAATGCTTCTCCATGAACTCGGACATGTCGAAGCGGACCAGAGCTTTTTCGGTGCCGAACATGAATTGCGCCAGGGTGCGCGCGACTTCGGTCTTGCCGACGCCCGTGGGGCCAAGGAACAGGAACGAGCCGATGGGGCGGTTGGGATTCTTCAGGCCGGCGCGCGAGCGGCGGATGGCGCGGGCCAGAGCGCTGATGGACTTGTCCTGCGAGATGATGCGCTTGTGAAGTTCTTCTTCGATGCGCAGTAGCTTCTGCGTTTCTTCTTCCTTGATCGAGGTGATGGGCACTCCCGTCCAGCGCGAGACTACGTCTTCGATGTCTTCGCGGTTGACGACGCCGGTGGAAGACTCGTCGAGATGATATTTTTCGCGGAGGGCGCGCAGGTTCTCGCGCTCCTTGCGTTCCTCATCGGAGTAGAAGCGAGCCTTCTCGAACTCGTGGTTCGCGATGGCGTTTTCCATGCGATGAACGATGAACTTGATGCGCTTCTGCACTTCGGTCAACTCTTCTGGCAGCGAAGTCTGGCGCAGCTTGACGCGGGCTCCGGCTTCGTCGACCAGATCGATGGCCTTGTCGGGTAGGAAGCGGTCTGGGATGTAGCGGTTGGAGTGCGATACCGCAAAATTGATGGCTTCGTCGGTGTAGGTGACGGCGTGGAATTTTTCGTAGCGATCTTTGATGCCGAAGAGAATCTTGATCGCGTCAACCTCATTCGGAGGCGGAACTTTCACGGCCTGGAAGCGGCGTTCAAGGGAACGATCTTTCTCGATCGACTTGCGATATTCGCCCGGAGTGGTTGCGCCGATGCACTGAATTTCGCCGCGCGATAACGCGGGCTTCAGAATGTTGGCGGCGTCGAGCGAGCCCTCCGCCGAACCTGCGCCGACCAGGGTGTGCAATTCGTCGATGAAGATGATGGAGTTCTGAGACTCCATCAGTTCTTTCATGATGGTCTTGAGGCGCTCCTCGAACTGACCGCGATACTTGGTGCCGGCAACGATGAGCGACAGGTCCAAAGCCAAGATACGTTTGTCGGCGAGGAACGATGGGACTTCGCCGTCAGCGATGCGCTGGGCCAGTCCTTCGACGATGGCGGTCTTGCCGACGCCGGGCTCGCCGATCAGCACCGGATTGTTCTTGGTCCGACGGCAGAGAATCTGGATCACGCGATCGACTTCGCCTTCGCGGCCGACCAGCGGGTCGAGCTGGCTGTCCATGGCGGCCTGAGTCAGATCGCGCGAGAACTCGGCAAGCAGCGAACTTTCACGCTGGCGCTGGGGCTGAGCTTTTTCCTGCGTGCTGCGGGCCAGCTCTTCGCGGATGGTCGAGAGGCGCAGGCCGCGCTCGTGCAGAATCTCGGCCGCGAAGCACTTTTCTTCTCTCAGCAAACCCAACAACAAGTGTTCGGTGCCGATGTGGCGATGCGAAAGGCGCTCGGCTTCCTCGGCAGCGTAGGCTAGAACTCGTTTGCATTCATTGCTTAAGGGAAGATCGACCGAGGTTGAAACCTTCTCACGGATGGTGGTGTGTCCCTCGATCTGCTTGCGGATGGATTCGACCGAGGCATGGGACCGCAGGAAACGATTGGTCAGGGCTTTGTCTTCGCGCAGGAGTCCGAGAAGCAAGTGCTCAGTCTCGATATAAGGAGACCCGAACTGGCTGGCTTCGTAGCGTGCGAAAAAGATGACGCGCCTGGCTTTCTCCGTATAGCGTTCAAACATAATGCCCCTTCCCCCTGACCTTCCCGGTCGAGAAAAACCTTGCTCGCCCGACCTCCCGAACCCGATCCCTAATCCCGCTCACCATATTCTATCCCTACATTATGCAATCAAAGGGCCTCAAAACCCAAGCACTGAAACGATTCTGCAAATCTTTGATCACGTTACCGAAGGTATGGTTGTCAAGTCCTCCAACGGGTTCCCGCTTGCTCCATTTTCTTGCACTTTGTCTCACTAATATTTCTCTAATCCAGCTCTCCCGTTTTCCTGTTCTCTACGCCGGCAACGACTCCGGCGGAATCTCCTCCACGCGCCCTCGTTGCAGCCGCAGAACGCGATGGCAGCGGCGAGCGAACGACAAGTTATGCGTAGCAATGAGGGAGGTGAGTTGGTGCTCGCGATGTAATCGCGCAATCAAAGCGAAAACCGCTTCGGCTGTCTGTCCGTCAAGGTCTCCCGTGGGCTCATCGGCCAGCAACAGCTTGGGACCGGTGATGAGCGCACGGGCCAGAGCCACCCGCTGCTGCTCTCCGCCCGAAAGCTCGCCTGAGCGATGATGCGCGCGCTGCTCCAGTCCGACCTCACGCAGCCAGCGTAAAGCTTCTGGCTCGACCTGCTGCCATGTCTGCCCACGAAGCAGCAGCGGCATAGCAACGTTTTCTGCCGCCGTGAATTCCGGCAGCAGATAGTGGAACTGCCATACGAAACCGGTTTCGCGGTTGCGAAAGTTCGCGGCTTCGTCGTGCGAGAGAGTATTCAATCGCAAGTGGGCGCAGTATACGTCACCTGCGGAAGCACGATCAAGGGCGCTCAGGATGTGCAATAAGGTACTCTTCCCTGCTCCGGATTCGCCCACAATCGCAAGCATTTCGCCTCGCTTCACCTCGAACGACAGATTTTCAAAGAGCACCAGATCCGATTCGCCGGACCGGAAAACCTTCTTCAGGCCTTCCACCCGAAGCATCGATTCTTGTTGGGTTAGATGCACGTTGTGTCTCTTTCGTTCCAAGGGCTAAAGTGCTGAGGATCAAAAGCTAATGTATGGACCGTACCTAGCTTGCATTGGACTCTAGCCTGCATTGGATTAGTGATTGGGGCAGCGCAATCGTTTCCCGATTGGGCGATTCCAGAATTCATACCTCCGGAAAAATGTAGAGCGAAACCGGGCTGCGAAGGGAGGCTCTCGCAGACCCAAACATCCTGCGGTTGGCGCGAGCCCGGCGTGAGCCTGTCGAAGGCTCTTGGCAAGTGCGGGCGGGACGCCCCCACGACAGCCGCCGGGACGGCAGCGCTACATTTCAGCCGCGCAGATCTGGACAAATCATTCATAGCGCAACGCCTCGGCGGGGAGGATGCGGGCTGCCGACCATGAGGGGTACAGTGTCGCGACGAACGAGATCAGCAGCGCGAACGCCGCCACCTTCACTCCCTGCAGTGCTTGTGGGGCGAAGGGCAGGTAGTCGATGGAATAAACCTCGGGCGATAGATGAATGACGTGGTAGTGGCCGCCGATGTAGGCGAGGATGTACCCGACGACCAGGCCTATGGCGGTGCCAATCATTCCGATCAACATGCCCTGAGCAACGAAGAGGTTGCGGACCTGGCTTCGGCGTACTCCCATGGAGATTAGAACTGCGATGTCTTTGGTCTTCTCCATGACCATCATCACGAGAGAGATGAGGATGTTGAGGCCGGCCACAAAGACGATCAATCCGATGGTGATGAAGGTGAGAAGCTGTTCCTGCTTCAGAGCTTGAAAAAGCGGCTTGTTCTGTTCCTGCCAGTTCGTGGCCATGAAACCCTTGCCGGCAGCGACTTCGAGTTCGTGAGAGATTGGGGCGGCCTGGTAGATGTCGTCCACTTTGAACTCTAGGACGGAGATCAGGTCACCCAGGCCGAATAATTTCTGCGCGTCCGATAATCGCACGAAGGCCCAACTGGAGTCGTAGTCGAAGAAGCCGGAGTTGAAGACTCCCACGACGTGGAAGCGGTTGTATTTCGGGACCATGCCAAAGGGAGTTAATTCGCCTTGCGGACTTACCACTAGGACGACAGAGCCGACGGTGGCGCCGAGGTTGTCGGCCATGTCCTTGCCGAGGACGATCGGGGGCATGGCGGAGACGCGCTGCTGGACACCCTCCAGCGAGTCAGGAGACTGTGTTTCAGTGGCGGTTCCGGGCAGCGCGGACGAGTTGCCCGTGCCCACACGAGCATCTCCGCTCGAACCCGGGCTCGTGGAGAGACCTTCTTCCAGTGGGGCGGACGAACCTTCTTTCACCGAGTTCAGCAGATCTCCGACCCGCCGCTCATACTTGGGAATCATTCCTTTGAGCACCGCGCCGCGGGCGCGGGGGCCGCGGGAGATCAGGACCTGTTCGAAGATTGCTGGAGCAGCGGCAACAACGTGCGGCTGCCTGGAGAGGCGATCCATCAATGCGGGCCAGTTTTGGATGCCGTCATCGGCGATGCGCTGCAGGCTGATATGGGACGTCGAGCCCAACAAGCGCTGTTGGAGATCCTGACGAAATCCGTTGGTGATCGCCATCGCGACCACGAGGGAGGCCACGCCCGCGGCGACTCCGGCGATGGAGATGCCGGTGATGATGCCGATGAAGGCCTGGCGGCGTTTGGCGCGCAAGTAGCGGGTCGCGATGAAGAGTTCGAAGCGCATGGGGAGCTATCAGCTGTCAGCTCTCAGCTTTCAGACATCTGGATTATAACGATTGCCCCGGATTCGACCGCGAATGACCTTCATAGACGGAGCCTTGGCAGCACTGCGTGAACTCGCTGACGATACGCAACGAATTGGGCGCCGAAACGTTTCTCCAACTCGGCGTCTTCCATGCGGATCATGACCGTGCCACTGGCGACGGCGAAGGCCGTCAGGAGCCAGCAGACCGCCAGGCCCGTGCCTACGCTCCATGCCAGCATTTCGCAGAGGTGGCCGAGGTAGACGGGATGGCGGACTCGCGAGCGGATTCCGGTCGTTGCCAGGCGCTGTTCGTGATTTCCGGCCACGATTTCGGGTACGCCGTACAACTGCATGGGGCTGAATCCGGCTTGCGAAAGTTTGTATAGCAGGATCCCCGTGCCGAATAGGATGGCTGCTGGAAGCCAAGTCCACGGGGTCGAATAGAGCGGCAGGTTGCGCCAGTGTCCGGTCGCTGCGCCAATCCCTATCCACGTCACGATCCAAGCGGGAACCAGCACACGATAAGGCGAACCAGAGCGGGCGCGCCACGACTGCGCTCGCGGGTGAATCATCAGCCAGAAGAGAGGGATGGTCGAATAGACGACGCAGGCCAGCCATCCCAGAGTTTGAAGGAAGCGCATGGGGGGGATTTTACAGAGCGGGTTAGTCCGGTTTGCAGTACCTCGGAGGCTAAAGCCCTGGTCGATTATAAAACGGTAATCGCAGCGCTGGAAGCGCTGCGCCACCCAAAAGCAAGGTCAAACATATCGGTAGTCGCAGCGCTCAACGTTACTGCGCCGGACAAGAACGAGGGTCGATCACCTCGGTCATCTACCCGATTCTGTCGGTCGGGGCGATAATGGAAAAAATGGCGCGTGCTTTCGTGAACATTTCCTTGAACGACAATTGGCTTCCGAAGTCGGTGCTGTGTCTTCGCGACTATGACCGGCACAAATTTTTGCTGGATCTGATCGCTGGAGTCACCGTGGGGTTGGTGGCGTTGCCGCTGGCGATGGCGTTTGCGATTGCTTCGGGACTGACGCCGCAGGCGGGAATTTATTGTGCCATCGTCACCGGATTTCTGATCTCGGCGCTGGGCGGATCGAAGACGCAGATTGGCGGGCCGACTGGCGCGTTTGTCGTGGTGATCGCGGGGATTGTCGCGGTGCATGGGGTGGACGGATTATTCATGTGCACCGTGATGGCCGGGATCCTTCTCATCATCATGGGCGTTACTGGGCTGGGCACGGGAGTGAAATTCATTCCGCGGCCAGTGGTGATTGGATTCACGAATGGGATTGCGGTGCTGATCGCCAGTACCCAGGTGAAAGATTTTTTCGGATTGCATCTGGACAAAGTTCCGGGCGTGTTCTGGCAGAGGGTCGAAGCGCTGGCAGGGAGCTTTCATACGCTGTCGTTCGAAGCGACAGCTCTTGCCGTGTTCACGTTGTTGACGCTGATTATCTGTCGGGGACTTTCGTCTCGCATCCCGGGACCGATTGTGGCGCTGCTGCTTTCCACCTGTGCCGTTTATTTCTTCAAGCTGCCGGTGGAAACGATCGGGACTCGGTTTGGGGGAATCCCGAGCGGGTTGCCGCACTGGCAGATTCCCCACTTTCGCACGGATCTCATCCACGGGCTGCTGGGGCCGGCGTTCACGGTGGCAATGCTGGGCGCGATTGAATCACTGATGTCGGCGGTGGTCTCTGACCGGATGAGTAACGACCGGCACAACCCTAACGTCGAGCTGATCGGTCAGGGCGTGGCGAACATTTTCTCGCCGATGTTTGGCGGGCTGCCGGCTACAGGCGCGATCGCGCGCACGGCTACGAACATTCGGTCGGGAGCGCAGACGCCGGTGGCGGGGATGATCCACGCGCTGACGCTGTTGTGCATTCTGCTGTTTGCAGCGCCGCTGGTCAGCTATGTGCCGATGGCGGCGCTGGCCGGGATTCTGATGATCGTCGCCTACAACATGGGGGAGTGGCGCGAGATTCCGCAACTGCTGAAGCTCACCAAGACCGACATCAGCATCTGGCTGGTCACGTTTGCGCTGACCGTGTTTGCCGACTTAACCGTCGCGGTTGAAGCAGGGATGATTCTGGCGGCGCTGCTGTTCATCAGCCGCGTGGCTGCGACTACGACCGTGTCGCAGGTGACTGAGGACTACGTGGAAGATGGGCGGGTCCACATTTTGCAGGACAAGGACATTCCGTATTACGCGACGATCTTCCGCATCCATGGGCCGTTTTTGTTTGGGGCGACCGATAAGATCTGGGCGGTCACGGAGAATTTGCATAAGCTGCCGCCGGTGGTCATTCTGCGGCTGCGGAACATGACTGCCCTCGATGCTACGGGGCTGTTCGCCATTGAGGAAGTCGCCAAGCAACTGCACGCCAGCAAACGCACGTTGATTCTGTGCGGAGCGCGCGAGCAGCCGGCGCAGCTGATTCATCAGGCGGAGTTCGCGGAGGTCATCGGCGAGGAAAATATCTGCGACAACGTGCAGACGGCGCTGCGGCGGGCGGAGGAAGTGTACGAAGGGCTGGAGGCGAAGTTTGTGGGGGCGAAGAGTTAGGGCCTGACGCCGACATTTACTGCCGGCTCTTAAAGATCTTAACCGCTAAGTTCGCGAAGAAAACCCCGCAAAGTTCGCAAAGAAAAGGCTTCGTAGAGACACACGCCCGCCGCCCATATTGAATGGACGGCGGCGCGGTGACGAAAAACCTTTGCGATGTTCGTTCCTAGTTGTCGATGCGCTGGACCACTGACAGAATCTTCCATTCGCCGTTTGATTTCGACAGCGTCATGTAATCCACCCAGCCTGGAGTGACGAGCTTCGCGGAGGCGATGGTTCCCGCGACGTCGAGCACAGTGACCTGTTCCGTGCGCTGCGCTTGGGGAATGCTAGCGGCGTTGTTGGCGCGCACATCCTGCACCATCTGTGATCCCGTTCGCTCCCTCACTCGAATGTCGCCATGAATCATGTGCTTCAGGTAGTGAGGATGAAGCGTCTGCTCCATGCGGGGGGCGTCGCCGGTGTAATAGGCTTCGATGTAGTTGGTCACCGTGGCACGCACGGCGGATGAATCGTCGTTGGAAGTCTGGTTAGCTTGCGCTTGGGTTGAAATGTTGAAAGACAGAAACAGGCACAGGGCGAAACCCGGTACGAGGCGTTTCATGGTCGAAGGTCTCCGCGGAGGTGGATCGGTTCGGGCATGTCGATTATGGCTTAGATCGCGGTGGAGGCAAGTACACCGAAGTCCATGTCTGGGGAGGACGGAAGGACAATCCGAAGATCACGGGTTCAGGGTTTGTCAGCAACTTGTGAAGCCGCATCCTTCCGCGTCGACGCGCCCATCTTTCAAAATCGGAACAGGTACGACGCTTTCACGAAGAACTGGCGGCTGTCGTTGATGTAGCCGTGGGGGGTGGTGAGGATGAATCCGGTTACAGGGTCGACAGCCAGATTGCGGTTCAGATTCTCAAGATCGCTGTTGTAGCCGACGTAGATTGCGGTGCCGGGGTGTATGAGGTAGGTGATCAGGAAATCCGCGTTGAAGTTTTTTGTGGGAGACAGCGAGCTGATCGAGGGGTTGGACAGGACCGCGTCGTACTGCAGGATGACGCGAGCGGAGAGCTCGCGCGTGAACTGGTAGTTCCACTTGCTGCGGAAGATGTGGTTGGTGACGGCGGTCAGGTGGGCGTCGCGCTCACGGATGTGCTCAAGCAGATAGGCATTGTCGATGCGCAGGCGGCCGTAGGCGTGGAAAGTGAGAGTGAAGTTTCCCTGGTCCTCGTGGCCGATGGTAGGAGCCTGGTTGGCAGCGGGATCGAAATTCACGCCGCCGCCCGCAACGAAGAATGCGGTCAGGTCAAACTGCTTGAACCAACTGGTTCCAGCTTCGATTCCCCAAAACTTTTGCGGATAGGCAGTGACGCGCGAGAGCGTGCTGTAGTCGAGCGGGCGCAGGCGCACATCGTCGTAAGCAAAAGGATGGAAATTGATGTAGGTGCTGCGCGCCATATCCACGCGGAAACCTGGGAAGGCGAAGTAGTCAAGGGCGGTGCCACGGTGGTCCCAGATGGCAAACTGCTGCAGCGTTGGGCCATAGGAGATAAGGAACTTGCCCTCCGGGCGGAAGTAGTAGCTGGTGTTGAAGTTCTCCTGGCGAATGTCGACCCGATTGACAAATCCGGTTTCCGTGACGAAGCCGGGGCTGTAGTCCAGGTATAGCGATTGCAGGTTGAACTTGCGGCCGGCGCGCTCGAGGTCGATCTTGTAGCCGGGTCCGGCCGAGTGGGTGCCGGCCACCACGTCAACGGTGGAACTGGTCACGGCTGCGCCTTGTACGCGCCAGTTCTTATTGAGTTTAAGATTGGCGTCAAGGCCGCCGACTCGGTTGTATCCGCCTGCAAATTCGCGGTCGGTGAAGGTGGCGCCGATGGTGGATTGATCGAGAATATCGCGGCTGACGCGTGCGATCGTGAAGGTGGCGCGGTCTCCGCTATGCGGATCGGTGGGAGGCAGAGCTTCGCCTGGAGCGCGATCATCGCTGGCGAGAACGCCCACGGCCCACGGACCGGATTTGCCGGTGAGACGCAGGCCGAACTCAGGATGGCCGATACGGCGGGTGAAAACCATGTTGATCGGAGTGGTGAAGTAGTTGCTGTTCTCCAGGAAGAACGGGCGTTTTTCCGGGAAAAAGACTTCAAAGCGCTGGTTGACGGTGATTTGCGGCTGGTCGGACTCGACCTGACTGAAGTCAGGATTGACGGTTGCGTCGAGTACAAAGCTGTCGTGCAGGATGAACTTGGCGTCGAGTCCTGCCTCGGGCTGCAGGGTGCGGCTTTCGAAGAAAGGATCGGTCGGGTCGCGGTGGTCAATGTCGCGGAAGCCACGAAGGAGTCCGTAGGGAATGAACTGAATGTTGCGCCCGGGCGAGACGTGATCCAGACCGGTGGCGGTGGCAGCCTGATTGAAGCGCCCCTGGATCCGATTGGTGATCCGCGGCCAGAACAGGTTCTCGTTAGTGCGCGGGATGCTGCGGTTCAGGATGATCCTCCACTCCTGCTGGTCGGTGTTGGGAAAGCGCAGGCTTTTGAAGGGAATCGCCATGGCCAGGACGTAGCCTTGGCCGGTCAGGCGGCCATCAGAGCGCCAGACCGTGTCGAAGGACGGGTCGAAGCCGCTATAGTCGGCGGGTAGCCCATTCCCGATCGACCCTTCTGTCCACAGCGCGTCCCACTGGATGCCCAGCGGATTGGCCGCGAAGGTGTAACCGCGGCGGGCGTCGTTGAAAGTGTCGATCATGATCTCGGCCGAGTCGTCGGAGAAGATATCCTCACGGCGAGTCATGCGGGCCCGGATCTTCTCCGGCTCCTTGTCCCAGCAAACGAAAACGGCATAGAGATTGTGCTCGTCGTAAGCGAGATACACGTCAGTGTTCTGTGTCGGTTCGGCTCCGTCAGCTGGCTCGCGCGCGATGAAACCGGTAATCTTCAACATGTGAGCGGCGACCCGAGCGTCCGGCCGCATGGTTTCGAAGTCAGAGAGAGTGGGCGGACTATCAATGCGGGGAATCTGAATGGCGGGCGGAGCGGCGAAAACAACCGGCGTCAGAATCAGGACCAGAGCGGCAACCGAAGCTAGTCTCAACCGGGATTTCCTTTGGATCGAAGCGCGAGGAGCATTGTACATGGCGGAGGTTGCCGGAGGACCCGTTGCAAATCAGGTTCCAGGACCATTCGAGCGTCCGGCAGTGAGTTGGACGCCCGACCGTCGGATTCGATAGCCCGGCACGATTTACGTCTCCGTGCGTCGAAGCAACTCCTCGCCGGGAACCGCGCTTATCCTCTAGACTATCTTCTTTCTAGAGCAGCGGTGAGGGCCGCTCTCCTACGATGATCGTCAACTTTGCAGAACGCGCGCACAACCACAACTGGGAACTTGACCCGGTAGTGCGGTCGCTGCTCGACACGGACTTCTACAAGCTGCTGATGCTGCAGTTCATCTGGAAACATTTTCCGAAGACACGTGTGACGTTCTCGCTGATCAACCGGCACGCTTCGGTGCGGATGGCCGACATCATCCACATCGAAGAACTCAAGGTTCAACTCCAGCATGTGCGCGGACGGCGGTTTCGAAAATCGGAACTGGTCTGGCTGGCGGGCAATACGTTTTATGGTCGTCGCGGAATTTTCGAGCCGGCGTTTCTGGAGTGGCTGGAGCGCGATTTCGGGCTGTCGGATTATCAGCTATCGGTACGCGATGGCCAGATTCAGCTGACGTTTGAAGGCACGTGGACTGAGACCACGATGTGGGAATTGTATGCGCTGGCGATTCTCGACGAGTTGAAGACCCGCGCTCAATTGAAGACGCTGAGCGAATTCGGGCTCGACATTTTATATGCCCGCGCTAAGACGAAGTTGTGGAGCAAAATTGAGCGGCTGCGCGGCGTCCCGGGACTGAGCGTGGCAGATTTTGGAACGCGGCGGCGGCACAGCTTTCTGTGGCAGGAATATGTCGTCGTGGCCATGGCCGCGAATCTGGGGAGCAATTTTATTGGGACGTCGAATGCGTTTCTGGCGCACAAGCACGATCTGGAATCAATTGGAACCAACGCGCATGAAATCCCGATGGTAATGGCTGCGCTCGCACCGGATGACGTGGCGCTGAAAGCATCGCAATACCGCGTGCTTGAGCTGTGGCAGCAGACGTACGAAGGTGCGCTGCGGGTGATGCTGCCGGACACATTTGGGACGACGCAGTTTCTCGCAGGAGCTCCTGAGTGGGTGGCGGACTGGACCGGGCAGCGCGTCGACAGCAAGGATCCGTACATCGCCGGGGATGAATATATCGCGTGGCTGAAGGCGCACGGGAGGGATCCGCGCGACAAGCTGCTGATTGCCTCGGACACGCTGGACGTCGATGCGATCCTGGGGCTGCACGCTTATTTTGGCGGGACGCTGGCAAAAGGCCTTGGCCCTGCAGATTTTCTCAGCGCCGCCGATTTCGAGGACCGCAACAAGTGGACGCCGGGGCGGCGGGTTCGCGTCAGCGCGGGTTGGGGCACGCTGCTGACCAATGATTTTCGCGGATGCAATCCCAACGACGGCGGGGGATTTGATCCGATCAGCCTGATCTGCAAGGTGTGGGATGTCGAAGGGAGGCCGGCGTTGAAGCTTTCTGACAACTATTCCAAGGCGCTGGGGCCGCCGGCTGAGATTGAGCGCTACCGGAGGGTGTTCGGGACCGAGGGGATCGCGAACGCTCCGCTGGTGGCGTGAGGATTATCTCTTAACTAGTCACGATCTCGCCTGTCACGATCCCGAGCCGGCAGAGAGCTTTTAACCGCTGAGATCGCAAAGAAAATCCGCCGAGATCGCGGAGAAGAGCCACCACCAAAAATCTTAACAAATTGAAATTGTTGTTAACCATTTCCCGTCGCCGTTCGTTGTGTGCTTAGAGATGCTTCAAAGCGCAGCTCTCACGAAGGGAACATCTACATGCACATCGTTATGTACAAGCGGCGGCGGCATCTGACGTTGATTCGGTCGGTCGTAGCATTTCTGGCGTTTTTCACTGCTGTGAGCGCTGCCCAGGCGCCGCGTCCCGGGCAACCAGCCTCTAATGCTCCGCAGATGAGCGAAAAAGATGTGGCCGCTCTGCAGGACCAGCTTCTCCAATTGGTGCGCGTGAGCCCTACTCTGGCCGAAGTTGTCGCGAGAGATCCCTCGCTGCTTTCGAATGCGGAATACGTGAACCGCAACAATCCAGAACTGGGGCGGTTCCTGCAGGCTCATCCTGAGATCGCGCACAATCCCGACTTCTATCTCTTTAACAACCTGCACGGCGAACATGAACAGCCCAGCCAATCGCTGGAACGCAAACTCTGGCCTGCGATGTCTTCTCAGGAGGCGCCCAGAGTGAGCCTGGAGCTCATCAGCGACGGCATCCCGTTCCTGGTCTTCGTTTGTATGCTGCTCGGACTTCTCTGGCTGACGCATGTACTGCTCGAAAACCGGCGCTGGAACCGCATCTTCAAACTTCAGAGCGACATGCACGGCAAGCTGATCGAGAGATTCGGCACCTCGCAGGAAGTTCTCACGTACATGGGTACCGAGGCCGGCAAACGGTTCCTGGAAGCAACGCCCATCGCGGTCGGTTTCGAGCCCCAGCAACCCGTACCCAGCCCGGTGGCACGGGTGCTTACGCCTCTACAGATTGGAGTTGTCATGACGCTGCTTGGCATCGGGCTGATCTTCCTGCGTCACAGTATCCCGGATGGCGACGCGCCGTTGCTGCTGGTGGGAACGGTCGTGCTGATGCCTGGCCTGGGGTTTATCATCTCGTCAGGCATCACCTGGGTGTTGGCGCGGCATCTCGGCCTGATGCCGGATCGCGGAGCACAGAACTAAAATCAATTTGCTGCGGAGCCCCGCAGCAGCCCGACGTGTTTCTCGGGCTGCTCGGGAATGCAGCCATGAGGAAAACCGATACGACTGGGGAATATGCCATCCCGAATGTAGAGACTCGCGGGGCATCGCGAGCTGACGAACTGCCCATGGACAGCGACGCCTTCGCCGGCTTCTACCAGCGTTCCGCTCCGGCGTTACGGGCTTATCTGACGCGGGTTTCGGGAAACCACGCGCTGGCTGAGGATCTAGTGCAGGAGAGCTATCTCCGGTTCCTCTCTGCTTCGTGCCCCGAAGGGGGCGAGGTGAACTACCGGCGCTACCTTTACCGGATTGCGACCAATCTCTTGCGCGACCACTGGAGAAGGCCGCGGGCGGCGTGCCTTGAAGACGTTCCAGAACAATTTTTGGCGGCTCGCGACGGGTTGTCAGGCATCGAATCACAGGTCACACTCGACCCAGCGATGCTGCAGATGCGTCCGCGCGAGCGGCAGCTTCTTTGGCTGGCTCACGCCGAAGGCTATTCGCATCGTGAGATCGCGGAGATCACCGGGCTGAGTGCGGCCGGCATTCGGCTGCTGTTGTTCCGGGCGCGGCGAAAAATTGCCCGTCTGCTCCGGAAGCAGATCGACGCAGATCGGAGGCAAGCATGACGTTTCGCACTTGCTCCTACGAAAAAGAGCTCACTCAGGCGCTGAAGGATGGCCACTGGCCCCAGGGCTGCGGTGCAGAATTGCGCGCCCACGTGGATGCCTGCGGCAACTGCAGCGATCTCGTTCTGGTAATGCAGACCTTCCAACGGGCGCGGAGTGAATCGGAGTGCACGCATTGCAGCTCACCGAGTTTGCTGTGGTGGCGAGCGCAACTGCGCCGCCGGAATGCCGCGGCCGAGCGTGTCAGCCGGCCTATCACGATCGCGCAGACTTTCGCCTGGTTCGTCGTTGTGTTGGTGGGCATAGTCTTTGCTGCGTCGCAATACCGCCACGGTCTGCATTGGGCGTCGTGGTGGTCGACAAATCCTTCTGGAAAATGGTTCCCATTCACTGTGCACATCCTCGGCGTTCTGTGTCACATTAGATATTCATGCCTGCAACCGCCGACGCCCGGGACGGACGCGCTGCCTTCACGCATCCCGGGTTCGTGCTTTTCCAGATCGCACGGTTTCTTATCGTGTCGGCGGTCGAGATGCAGGCTGTGGCCGTGGGATGGCAGGTCTACGAGATCACCAAGAGGCCGCTCGATTTAGGCTATGTAGGGCTGGCACAGTTTCTACCGGCAATTCTGTTGTTCCCGATTTCCGGGCACGCGTCCGATCGCTTCGAGCGCCGCCATGTGCTCTCGGCATGCTATGGCGGGTACGCGGTTTGCTTTGCCTTGCTGCTCGCGGTTGCCGAGCGCGGCGGGCACTCGGTCGCTTCCATCTACGTGGTGCTGGTGATGATTGGGGTGGTGCGGTCGTTTAATAGCACGGCCAGCCGCGCGATTCTGCCGCAGCTTGTTCCTGCGGAGCACTTTCCGAACGCGGTGGCTTGGAATGCCAGCATCTTTCAGGCGGCGACGATTCTCGGGCCTTCGTTTGGTGGAATTATTTATGCGGCGTTCCGCGGGCCGTCGGCGGTCTATGTGATCGCGTTGCTGACGGCGATTGGCGCGACGGTGTCCTCGTTCCGCATTAAGCCGGAAGTGAAAGCGCGTCCGCGGGAGCCTATGACGCTCAAGACGGTTTTCGCCGGGCTGCATTACATTTGGCGCAAGAAGCTCATCCTGGGCGCGATTTCGCTGGATCTGTTTGCCGTGCTGCTGGGCGGAGCGGTGGCGCTGCTTCCGGTATATGCGCGCGAAATTCTGCACACGGGGCCGTGGGGACTGGGGCTTTTGCGTACCGCTCCAGGTGTCGGCGCGGCGATCATGGCCGTGTTACTGGCGCATTGGCCGTTGCGCGGGCGGTCTGGGCTTACGCTGTTGTGGGCAGTGGCGGGATTTGGAGTCTTCACCATCATCTTCGGCGTCTCGCGCAGTCTGACGGTCTCGCTGCTGGCTTTGCTTCTGCTGGGCGCGAGCGACATGATCAGCGTGATCATCCGCGCGACGCTTACGCAGCTCGCAACTCCGGATGAAATGCGGGGGCGAGTTACCGCGGTGGACATGATTTTTATTGGGACGTCGAACGAGTTCGGGCAGTTTGAGTCGGGCGTGACGGCGCAATGGTTTGGAACCGTTCCGGCGGTGGTATTGGGTGGTGTTGGGACTCTGGTGGTGATCGCGGTGTGGGCTTGGATGTTTCCGGAATTGCGGCAGGCGGGGGAACTCACTGCGATCCGCAGCGATGAGTTATCGGCTTCGGCTGAGACTTCTACTCTTCGTTGAAGATCCATAGGAATCCAGTGCGGTGCTCGGGACGGCCGGACTTCGTCCAGGCCGGACGGCCGAGGCGGCCGTCGCCACATGGGTCTTGCCTGACGGCATTTTCCAGTGCTGTCGTGGCTGATGCCATAGAATGTCGGATTCGTTCCGCGCCATTCATTCCTGCGACCAAGGACTCGCATTGATCGGACGTTACTTTCGACTTGCCGAAAACCACACTACGGTGCGCCGCGAATTTCTCGGCGGGTTCACCACGTTCATCACGATGGCTTATATCGTCGTGGTGAATCCGCAGATGCTGGCGCAGGCGGGCATGCCGGTCGAAGGCGTGGTGTTCGCCACCTGCGTGGCTTCGGCGGCTGCGACGCTGGTGATGGGAGTCTATGCGAACTATCCCATCGCACTGGCGCCGGGCATGTCGCTGAATGCCTACTTCACGTATTCGGTTTGCCTTGGGATGCATGTGCCGTGGCGCACTGCGTTGGGCGTTATCTTTTTTTCCGGCGTCTTTTTTCTGATTCTTACAGTGACGCAGGTGCGGGAACAGATCGTCAACGGCATTCCGGAGTGCCTGAAGTACTCGACCGCCGGGGGCATTGGGATGTTCATCGCGTTTGTCGGGCTGCGCAATGCCAAGCTGGTAGTGGCGAATCCGGCAACGTTCGTCAGCCTGGGGAGTTTTGCCGATCATGAAGCGCAATTGGCGTGCGTGGGGCTGGCGATCATGCTGGTTCTGATGACGCGCAAGATCGGCGGCGCAATTCTGATCGGAATATTCGCAACGACGGGGCTGGGAATTCTGCGGGGCATGGCGAGCTGGCCGAAAACGATGTTTTCTGTGCCGCATCCTTCGTCCACATGGCTGCAACTTGATTTGCGCGGCGCACTTCATCTTGGACTTCTTGAAATCATTTTTGTGTTTCTCTTTGTCGATCTCTTCGACAATGTGGGGACGCTGGTCGGAGTCTGCGAGCAGGGCGGATTCGTAGTCAATGGAAAGATTCCGCGCGTGGGGCGCGCCCTGGTGTCGGACGCGGTGGGGACCATCTTTGGTGCGTTGACCGGAACTTCTACCGTGACCAGCTACATTGAGAGCGCCGCGGGAGTGGCCGCGGGCGCGCGAACCGGACTGAGCAACATTTTCGTGGCGGCTTTGTTTTTGCTGGCGGCGTTTTGCGCGCCGCTGGCGGCGGCGATTCCAGGCTATGCGACCGCGCCTGCGCTGATTCTGGTGGGAGCGTTGATGACGGAGTCCGTTGCCCGCGTCGAGTGGAAGGAATTTACCGAGGCGATTCCCGCTTTCGTCACTCTAGTGGCGACTCCGCTGACGTTCAGTATTGCTACCGGCCTCAGCCTGGGTCTGATCTCGTACACGCTGGTCAAAGTGGCTGCTGGGAAGTTTCGGGAAGTGAGCGCCGTGATTTGGATTCTGACGGCGCTATTCATTCTTCGCTATGTTTATCTGGCGGCGGGGTAACCGATTCTCACAGCCCCCACTTTCACTTTCACTTCGCCTTCAACAGCGTCTTGGCCGCGCCCATGTTGTCGTACTTGTCGTAGACCCTCACGACGACCACGTGCTCTGAAGTACCATCTTTCGCCGCGTCGACGTCGGCTTTGAAGTCGTAGTCTTCAATCTTCGCGTCGGAGAGTTGGCCCACGGGCTCGACGTATTTCCAGTCACCTGCATCCACCGAATACTCGGCGCGCTTGATGGTTGAGAATCCATCTTCTGCCCGGAAATGGACGTGAATCTGCGTGCTCTCCAGCGATGCTGCCAGGTTTTCGACCCGCGGAGGCGTGGTGTCCACCTCGAAGCGGCGGCTCTCTTTAGTCGCGGTGAGCGCCTCGCCCGGCGAATGCGACGGCGCGTCGGTAGCGACGACCTTGACCGTGTAGCCGCCATCGGGCAGCAGGCTGGCGTCGAAGGAATAGGCTTTGTCGGTCAAATTGTCTTTCAGCAGGAGCCAGCGGGTCTCTCCGTCACCGTGGTAGTAGACCGAATACACTAGCTGATCGTCGTTCTCGTCGTGTGCACTCCACTTCACGCCGATGGAATCGCGATCACGCGTGCTCGGCACCGGCGACTCGAAGTGACCGCCAGAAGAACCACTGATGTCGGCACTCAGACTGAGGCTCGCCGACTTTTGCAGTGGCTGATAGCGCACTCCCATCTGGACCGAGATGTCCTCGATCTCAGGGGCAACATTCTTCGGCAGGTAATTCAGGGTGACGGTATCGACCGCCGGCCTGGCGCCGCCCGCGTGCAGCACGGCTTTCCACTGGGCATAGCGTGCGGCGGGAACTCCCATCGCAGAATCTTTGGTCAAGTTCACTTGCTTCCAGGGACTCCAGTTGCGGTCGGGATTGTCGACATTGCCGCTGCGCGCTAGCAGATCTATATTGCCGGCGCCGCGAAATTCGGCTCGTCCCCAACGCGAGAAGACACGGGCGTCGAATACATCGCTCTCGTAGGTACCGTCCTTTTCTGGATCCGGCCCGAGCACAAAAAGCTTTCCCAGGTTGCTGCTGGCGGCGTAGAGCGCCCCGCCGGGAGCCTTGGCAAAACTGGTGACCTGCGATGCGGGCGCCTTCAGTAGATCGGAAAATTCGTCCTGGCCTTCGATGGCAAAAACGTGGCCGCGGTTTCCGGTTCCGGCGAGCAGTTGGTCGTGCGCGTCGAATGCCAGCGCATAGACGATGTCTTCATGCGAAGTCCAAATCCGTGACGGAGAACCGTCGGGAGCGATGCGGTACACGTCGGACCCGCCGCTCGCGCCTCCTCCAGGAAACGGGAACGGCCCAGTGGGCGAAGGGCTGGGCGTGAGGGTGAGAGTCATCCCCGGCGTCTGAGGGCCGGTCGAAGGGGCATTTGCTCCCATGGAGATGATCGACGAAGAGGCGCCTGCCGGCGACGTCGCCGCACTGGCACGTTTCTCGCCCACGCCCGCAGCGTAGATGTTGCCTTGGCGATCGAGCGCCAGCGCGGTGATCTCTTTCTTTGCGGCGCTGTACAAAACGAATCCTTCGCCCGCTGGAGAGATGCGGTATACCAGGCCGCTGCCGTCGGTGCCGGCAATGACATTTCCCTGGGCATCGAGCGCAAGCACGCGGATGTGGGTGTCGTCGCTCTTGAAAAAAACGGAGTGCTCGCCCTTCGGTGTGACTTTGTAGATCTCGCCGTGATCTCCGGTGGCGACATAAAGATTGCCGGACTTGTCGAGAAGAAGGTCCCAGATATACTTCGTGCCCGGAGCAAAATATTCGGACGAACTCCAGGATGGATCGAGGGTTGGCTTTGCGGGATCCTTGGGCGCGTCTTTTTCGGTCTTGCTCTCAGGCTTGCTACCGGGCTTGCTGCCGGCTTTAGGCGCGTCGGCTTTTTCTCCGGGCTTGTGCTCAATCTTGTAAACCTTGCCGTCGGGCGCGGTCGCGGCGTAGATCACGCCGTGGGGACCGACCTCGAGCGTCTGCACCTGGAGTTCCTGCGGCTCAAAAATAATGGTCGCCTGGCCGTCGGGAGTGATGCGGTAGACGCGAGCGGGAGATCCTGTGGCGGCATAGACATTTCCGGATTCATCAGCCGCCACGGCCCAGATATAGGTGGAAGGCGTTGCGTATAACGGTTTGAACGAGGGAGCCAGTTCCAGGCCTCCGGAACTGCGAATCGCGACTCCGGTGGCCGTGCCTTTGGTGAGGTCCTCGAATTTCGACTGCTCCCAGGTGCGGGTGCCGTCGGCGAAGGCGGCAGCGCTCAGCGCGACTGTGGAAAATAGAAAGCCTGTAAGAATGGAATGGAGAACCCTACGCAAACTCTGCAATGTCATACCTCGATTCAAAATCATCCGGAGACGCTGGTTGCGGCGTCTCTTGGTTTGGTGCCGTTCGAAAGGAAGATCTGTATCAGGGCATGCCTTCAGGCATGCCGCATCACCGGGCACCGCAGGGTCCGGCTTTAGCCGCTGCTGAGGTTGCGGGGCAAATCCCAGCGGCTAAAGCCGTTAGAATGTCACGCCCTTGGGCGGCACCGCTAAAGCGATGCCCTGATACGAATCGTTCTCTCAAATGGTGTCTCTTCCAGCGAAATCGTAAGATTTCAGGTTAACACGCAAACACTTTCCGTCGCGCGAGCCGTGATCTGAGGTCTGCGGCCATCATTCCTGAAACCGGTCCGCGTGGTATCGTAGATTTTTATGTCTGCGCGTCAGAAGCTGCTGAGCACGCTCGCTCACAAGTCGTTCCGGCTGGGTCAGTTCAAACTTTCCTCCGGCGGGACCAGCGATTATTACATCGATTGCCGGACGACTACACTCGACGCGAAAGGATCGCGCCTGACTGGGGAAGTCTTTTTCGAAGAGATTCGGCAGCGCGGGTGGAAGCCCCGGGCCATCGGCGGGCTCACGATGGGCGCGGACCCGATTGTGGTTGCGGTCTCGGTGGTGAGTGGCGAGCTCGACGGCTTTCTAGTGCGCAAGGCCGAAAAGCAGCACGGCACGGGTCAGCGCATTGAAGGCTTCCGGGAAAAAGGCGCGCGGGTCGTGATTGTGGACGACGTCTGCACTACGGGTGCGTCGACGGTACAGGCGATTGAAGCGGCGCGCGAATTTGGGTTTGAAGTTGCCGGCGTGATGTGCCTTGTCGAGCGCGAAGAGGCCAAGGGTCGTCCGAATGTGGAGAAGGCGGCGGCTCCAGCTCAGTTCGTTTCCATCTTCACCGCGAATGACGTGCGTAAGGAACACATCCTGCAGAACGACGACACGCAGCCGGGAATTTTTGCGGTGTCGGCGGCTTGCGAGGTATGCGGGAGGCCGGCGGTGAAGAACAATCCGCGCAACCGGTGCGAGGCGCACAGGACCTGAGCCTGATAACGAGCGAACAAATCAACCTATGATCCAAACTCTCGAATGGACTGACAAAGGCGTGCGCTTCATCGACCAGACAAAGCTGCCGACCGAGGAAGTTTATGTCGTCTGCAGGACGCATGAGCAGGTGGCCGACGTGATCCGCAACATGGTGGTACGCGGGGCACCGGCGATCGGCGTTGCCGCGGCCATGGGCATTGCGCTGGGCGTGAACAATTCCAAGGCCGAATCCAACGGCGACCTGAAGCGCGACCTCGACCAGATCTGCGATCTCATCGGCAAGACGCGACCCACGGCGGTGAATTTATTTTGGGCGATTGGGCGCATGCAGGAAAAGTTCGAGCGCATTCGCATCCGGCCCATTCCTCAAATCAAGAGAGAGTTGATCGAAGAAGCGCAACGCATGCACGCGGAAGACATTGCGGCCAATCGGGCCATGGGACGGCACGGCGCCACGCTGATGCCGAGCAGCGGCGGAGTGCTCACGCACTGCAACGCCGGAGCGCTCGCCACTGCGGGATATGGAACGGCGCTTGGAGTGATCCGTGCGGCGGTTGAGCAGGGCAAGAAAATCCACGTGTATGCCGACGAGACTCGGCCGTTTCTGCAAGGCTCACGGCTGACTGCATGGGAACTGATGAAAGACGGTATCCCGACGACCGTGATTTCCGACAACATGGCCGGCGCGATGATGAAGCAGGGCAAGATCGGAGCCATAGTTGTCGGCGCCGATCGCATCGCAGCCAACGGCGACGTGGCCAACAAGATTGGGACCTACACGGTGGCGATTCTAGCCAGGGAACATAACATTCCGTTTTATGTGGCCGCGCCGATTTCGACTGTCGACCTGGATTGTCCCGACGGCAGCCAGATTCCCATCGAGCAGCGGAACGCGCGGGAAGTGACTCACATCGGCGGAAAACAAATGGTGCCGGACGGCGTTGACGTAGAGAATCCGGCGTTCGACGTGACTCCGGCGAAGTACGTCGCCGCGATCATCACGGAAAAAGGAATCGCGCGCGCGCCGTTTGAAGACTCTTTGCGCAAGCTGGCCGGGCAGGAGGCTGAGGTACATCCGTAGGGCGGGCCTGTCTCCTCGTGAACTATGCGCTCCCCGGCCAGTTGCATAGGTCCCTTCGGCTTTGCTCAGGGCAGGCTCTTCGCGGCAAAGATCGCCGCTCAGGATGACACGTCTAGTCTCAACGCTTTGGTCTCAACGCTTCGAAATTTTTCTCTTCCCGCGCTACTTATTCCCCCGGATTGGGTTGAATCTAGCGGCAAGTCAATCGCGCTAATCTGAGCCCAGAAGACCAAACTCTGCGCCCAACCTTTCGTCAGGGGGATGTTATGTTGTCACGCAATCGTCTTGTTCTGTCGGTTATTCTTTCCAGCCTTGCCGTGCTAGCCGGCTGCGGGGGTGGCAGCTACAATCACGCCACACCGCCGCCCAGTGGGGGCTTTAGCAACAGCGACCTAAATGGCACCTACGTCTTTTCGGTGACTGGCAGCGATTTCAGTTTTGCTTTCCTGACGGTGGTGGGAACGTTCACCGCGAATGGCAATGGCGGTATTACCGGCGGTACTGTCGATATGAACGATCCTCTGTTCACGGCTCCGCTCGTAAATCAGCCGATCACCGGCGGCACTTATGCGATAACCTCTGACGGACGCGGCAAGGCAACGCTTTCCACGTCGACTCCATTTGGAAGCAGTATTACGGTTGACTTCGTTCTGACTTCGAACAGTCACGGCTTGATCACTGAGTATGATGGCAACGGGACCGGCAGTGGCGTTCTGGATTTGCAATCCACGGTCACGCAAAGTCAGATCGCAGGATCATACGCCTTCAACTTCACCGGCATCTCAAGCATCAACAGCTCCACTGGCGCCGAGCCTACCCTCGGCACGGCCGGGGCATTCACTCTGGACGCCAACGGCAACATCACTTCCGGCGTCCAGGATTTCAACAACGACGGCAATTCCGCAGGTCAGATCAACTTGTCCCTCAGCGGCAGTGTTCTCCTGGCCACGATCCCCGGCACAGCCACGTTGTCCACGACCGAGGGGACCTTCACCTTCGACGTGTATCCGGTCGATTCCACGCACATGAAGTTCATCGAGACCGATGCCTTCCCGATCCTGGCTGGGGACGCCTTCACGCAGTCTTCTTCCATTCCGACAACCAACGTATTTACTCTGGCCGGTCTCGACTTCGTTCTTCAAGGGCCGTTCACTGCTGCGGGCCTCATGGTTACTGACGGCACGAGCCTGGTCACGAGCGCGTCCACCGAAGACATCAACGATGCGGGCACTCCTCTTCAGGTGACCAGCTATACGGGTTCCTATACCGCCCTGAGTGGAGGACGCTCTGTATTTACTCTGAACGGGTTCGCCAACGGAAACGGCGGGCTTACCGGCACTTACCAGTTTGCCGCCTATCCTTCCAGCGGCGGCCTGCAGTTGCTCGAAATCGACAACGCGGGGACAACCAGCGGCGTCGCCTATGCCCAGACTCCCGGCGCCACTCTCACATCGGCCCAGGGCTATGGCTTCAACCTTACCGGAGTCAACAGCAATGGGGAGGAGGACGACATCGCCGAGTTCACCAACACGAGCGGCGCCTTCACGGGGCTGATCGACTTCAATGATCAGGGAACTACAACCTTCGACCAGAAATTCGCCGCCACGTACACTGCGGATTCCACAATTGCGAGCCGCGGCGTGATCACGCCGACAACCAATGCTTTCAATCTGGTCTCCTACGCCGTCGACAGTTCCACCAGTGTCTTCGTCGAAGTGGACACCAACCAACTCGGGCTCGGCTCATTCGGGTTGCAAACCTCCACTGCCAAGTCGAACGTGGCTGCGATGCACCTTGCCGCGTTGAACCTGAGAACAGGCGCGAAGAGTGCCTTGCGCCGCAAACAGAAGTAAGGTGCCAAAAGAAAAAGGGGCGCGGCTCAGTTTCCTGACGACCGCGCCTTTTGAATTGCGAGTCACCCTTCCGAAACTCCCACCTTCTGCACGGCTCCACGCTGCACAGAAATCCACGCTACCACCCGGTAGAGCATCAATACTCCCAGGACGAACGCATATTCCAGCGGCCTCTTTAAATCTGCTTTGACCAGCCAGATGTAGTGGATGACTCCGGCGGCGGCGCTGAAATAGATCAGGCGATGCAGGGCTTGCCAGCGCTTACCGCCTAGTTTTCGGATGGACCACTTGGTTGACGTCAGCGCCAGGGGGATCATCAGGGCAAAGGCGGTCATTCCCGCGGTGATGAACCTGCGTTTGGCGATGTCCGCGACCATTTCGTGGACATCGAAGAATTTGTCGAGCCAGACGTAGGTCATCAGGTGCAGCGTGCCGTAGAAGAAGGCGAACAGGCCGAGCATGCGGCGCAGGCCGATCAGCCAGTATTGGCGAGTCAGTCTCCGCAGCGGCGTGATGGACAACGTAATCAGGAGGAAAGTCAGGGTGCAATCGCCGGTGGTGTGGGTGATCTTTTCAATGGGATTGGCGCCGAGTTGCGCGTGCAGGGATCTCCAGACGAGATTGGCCAGCGGTGCGAGACAGGCCAGGAAGATCGCGGGTTTGAGGTAGCGGGGCATGGAAACGACAGTGGCTAGTGGTTAGTGAACCGTGGTCAGTGGGGATTCTATCTTGATCTCATAAAGGTAAGGTCGAAGGCGACACCGATCACTGGTTTAGAAATTCTTCTTCAAATCCATTCCGCTGTACAGGCTGGCGACTTGATCTGCGTAGCCGTTGAACATCAGGGTGGGGCGCTTCGAGAATTCGCCCAGCCTGCGTTCCCTGGCTTGGCTCCAGCGTGGGTGGTTTACGTTCGGATTCACGTTGGAATAGAAACCGTACTCCATGGGAGCGGAAATATTCCAGGTATTGAGCGGCTGCTTCTCCGTGAAGCGAATCTTCACAATCGCTTTCGCGCTTTTGAATCCGTACTTCCAGGGAACGACGATGCGAAGGGGCGCTCCATCCTGATTCGGAAGATCTTCGCCGTACATGCCGAAACAGAGCAGCGTCAAGGGATGCATGGCTTCGTCCATGCGCAGGCCTTCGACGTACGGCCACTGGAGCACATTGCGCTGCTGACCGGGCATCTGGGACATATCCAGAATGGTGGTGAACTCGACAAACTTCGCCTTGCTGGTGGGATTCACGCGCTTGATGAGTTCGCTCAGCGAGAAACCGACCCAGGGGACAACAATCGACCATCCTTCCACGCAACGATGGCGGTAGATGCGCTCCTCGGGAGGAGCCATTTTGATGATCGTGTCTACGTCGAGTTCCTGCTTTTTGTCGACCAGGCCCTCGATCTTTACTTTCCAGGGGCGGGTACGGAAATTCCGGGCGAGCGCCGCAGGTCCTTCCTTGTCGGTGGAGAACTCGTAATAGTTGTTGTAGTTGGCGACGTCTTTGTAGGGAGTGACGGTCTCGGTCGTGCTCAGGGGACTCTTCTTGATGCCGTCAATCTTGTTTCCGGCCAGCACCGTGGTTGAGGGCGAGACGATCTCGCGGAGGCCAACGCCCGTCGCCGCTGCGGCTCCGGCTATCGCCGCCCCTGCTAGAAACTGACGGCGGTTCAGATACAGACTTCGGGGAGTGATCTCCGACGAGCGAATGTCTTGCGCTTTCTTGATCAGCATGAGAGTCCTAGTCCTTTTATACGCCGTCCGCGTCAGGCGGATTCACCCGCCTCTATCTTCTCTCTTCTATCTTCCACCAGATAGGACGCGGAGGTGCGAAAAAAGTTGCAAGGGATGAAAACGGATTTGGATCTGGGCTGTGAGGTCGGAAGTCCGGGGGTAAGAGTTTCTATCCCAACACTTCTCGTACTTTGCGCGACAGGTTCTGAAGCGTGAAGGGTTTTTGGAGAAAGGCGGCGCCGGTCTCGATGGTGCCTTCACTCAGAATCGCGTCTTCGGTATAGCCGGAGAGATAAAGCACCTTGGTTTCAGGCCGCATCTGGGCGAGTTGCTTGACCAATTCGCGGCCGCCCATCCCAGGCATGACTACGTCGGTGATCACGAGATCGATCCGGCCTTCGTGGCGGGACGCGGCGGCCAAGCCGGCCTCGCCATCTTCCGCTTCCACCACGCGGTAGCCCTTCGCGGCCAGAGTATCTCGCACTAACTGACGAACCGAATCTTCGTCCTCCACCAACAACACGGTCTCAGTGCCGCCCAGGGCGGCCAATGGCACGGGAGGCGCATGCTTCTCGGCGACGCCTTCGACGCGCGGAAGATAAATATGGAATTTGGTGCCGCGCTGTTCTTCACTCTGCACCAGGACATATCCGCCACTCTGTTTCACGATGCCATAGACCGTGGAGAGGCCCAATCCAGTGCCCTTGCCTTTTTCCTTCGTTGTAAAGAACGGCTCAAAAATTCGCGACTGAGTCTCTTTGTCCATGCCCATGCCGGTGTCGCTGACCGAGAGCCGGACGTAATCGCCGGGACGGATGAAGGTCTGCCCGCGGCGATGATTTTCATCCACGGCGATATTCTGGGTTTCGATAGTGAGCTTTCCGCCGCCAGGCATTGCGTCCCTGGCGTTGACCACCAGATTCATCAATACTTGTTCGAGTTGTCCGGCGTCGGCACGGGTGTGGGCCGCGTCGGGAGCGAAGCTGGTGGCGAACTCCACGTTTTCGCCGATCAGTGGCCGCAGCAGGCGCTCCATGTCCTGCACAATGGCGTTGACGTCGACAACTTTGAGTTCGAGTAACTGCTTGCGGCTGAAGGCCAGCAACTGCCTGGTCAGAGTGGTGGCGCGGTCCGAGGCCTGTTGAATGGCCTGGGCCTTCTCGCGCAAGGGATGCTCGGGTTCCAACCCCGCGAGCATGACTTCGGCATAGCCGCTGATCACCATGAGAAGATTGTTAAAGTCATGGGCGACTCCGCCTGCGAGCCGGCCTACGGCCTCCATCTTCTGCGCCTGCCGGAACTGATCCTCGAGCGCACGACGGTCGGTGACGTCCTCGGCTATCGCTTCCAATACGTCCGCCGGTTCGTCCGAGTTGCTCACGGCCCGCCCGCTGATGCGAACCGTGATGGCGCTGCCATCCTTGCGCTTCCACTTCACTTCAATCCCATCCAGACGTCCGGTGCGACGGAATTCTTCGATCAGACGGGTGTGTTCTTCGGTTAGCGCGAACACATCTTTTTCCGGATCGAGCATCAGCACTTGCTCCGCCGAGGCATATCCCAACATCATGATCAGCGCTGGATTTACATCCAGGAATCGTCCCTCCAGGCTCGACCGGTAAATGCCGTACACGGAACTCTGTACCAGCGAGCGATAGCGAGCTTCGGAGCGACGCAGCGCCTGCTCATTTCTCTTGATCTCAACCGCACTTGCCAGTTGGCGCGCGACGAAGGTGAGAATCTCCTTGTCACGCTCGCCATAGCGGATGTTCTTCGAGTAGGTCTGAACCACCAGTGCACCGAACGTGTGGCTATTGACTTTGAGGGGAACGCCCATCCAGTCGAGGGAGCGGGATCCGTTGCGGGCCACTTCGCCGCGGTCCTCCATGGCCTGCAGCACCTCGGGAGTCGCCAGCAGCGGCTGCCCCGCGCGGATGAGATAGTCGGTTAGCCCCTGGCCCAACTTCTTCGGGGACGGAGCGGAATCCTGCTCGTCGACGAAATACGGGAAGCTGAGCAGTTCGGTGGAGGGATCGTAGAGCGCGATGTAGAAGTTCCGCGCGTACATCAACTCATCGACAATGCCGTGCACGGCGGCAAAAAACTGTTGCAGGTCATGAGCGCTGCTGCTCTTCTCGGCGACGCGGTAGAGCGCCGAGCTGAGCGCCTCCACTCGCTTGCGATCGGAAATGTCGTGGTAGCCGGCGTAGAAGCCCGCCATCTTGCCATCGAGCAACAGAGGCGCACACGATACGGAAACGTCGAGCAGGCTTCCATCTTTCTTTCTGCGCCGCGTTTCCAGCGTGATGCGCTCTCCCCTGGCCAGAGCTTCTGATACCCAGTGCGACTCGGCCAGGCGGTCCGGAGGTACGACCAGATTCTCCAGCGGCTGTCCGACTACCTCGGACGCTTCGTAGTCAAACATACGCACGAAGGTCTCATTCGCCCAGAGGACACGATGCTCGCTGTCCGCGATGCTTAAGCCATCGGGCAACGCCTGAAACATCTGTTCCAGGAATTGCAACCGGGTCTCGGCGCTGGGCGGATGATTTGCTGAGAGCGGAGGCAGAGGGCAGGACTGTTTCGAGCACGACGCGCTCGGGGGAGAGACAACGTTTCCCGGCTGCACGTTTTCCGGCAGTACATTCTCTGGCGGTGCATTCTCCGGGTACACAAACGCAGGCGGAGCTCCGCTCTCCAGGGCTTTTTTCAGCCGGCTGGCGCGGGAAATGTCCGCCCGTCCTGATTGGGTGACACGTTCACCCATCCGCGATTCGCCCCCCCTCGAATTACGCAGTCCATAAGGATGGTAGAACGCTTAGTACTGAGTCGAAAGGTTACGGGGGTAATCCTGAAATGGAGGGTTCCGAACTGGGCGAGACCGTAGCGCTGAAAGTTCCCGAAGCGTCGCGTAAAAGTTGACGCAAGCGATCCGAGTCAACACCCCGTTGACCCGTAGCAAATTACGCGGGACCGGAGGGAAACAGCGCAGAGGCGAACCACGGAGAGACACTGATCGCGTCTTTGTTCGTATAAACCCTATGTGTGGCAAAAAGTTTTGCTGATCTTCTGAGTGCGGCGTCGGTCCTGTTTCGGCGTCCTCGACGATGCATCTCTGGTTGGGTCCTCCGCATCGAATAATTAACCAGGCAGTTAATTCGTAAAGATTCGTCAACGGGTCGGAGGTGACCTCAATGACTGCAACAAGAAAGAGTTGGATCGCAGGACTGGTGGGTACGCTGTTGGCGGTTGGGCTGATGGGGGCGATCGCCCTGGCTCAGGCCCCGGCGGCGACTCGCTATGACAATCAAATTCAAACGGCGGTGACGCAGAAGCTGGCGTCCAAGAGCGAGTTCCGCGATGTGAAGGCGAGCGTGGAAGACGGGATCGTAACCCTTAAGGGCACAGTCGATCTCTACCAGGGCAAGCTCGACGCCGCGAAGCTGGCGCGTAAGACGGCCAACACGCAGGGCGTGCGCAACCTGGTGACCGTGGCAGGTCCGAATGTGCCGGACGCACAACTTGAGCAGAAACTGGCCAAGAAGCTGCGTTACGTGCGCGTGGGGTATGACAACACGTTCGACTACTTCGCATTGGGAGTGAAGGACGGAGTCGTCACGGTGGAGGGTCAGGATCGGACCGGCGTTGGCCGCGACGAAGCTCTCGCCGACATCGCCAACATGCCCGGCGTGAAGGACGTGATCGACAACGTCTCGGTCGAACCGGTTTCGCAGTTTGACGACAACTTGCGGTTGCGGGCAGAGCGGGTCATCTATCGTGACTCGGTGTTGAGCAAGTATGCGATGGACCCGGCGCGCCCGATTCGCATTATCGTGGCCAACGGACATGTGACGCTGTACGGCTCCGTCGACAGCCAGATGGACAAGGAGGTTGCCGGAATCAGAGCCAACCAGGTCTTCGGCGCCTTCAGCGTGGATAACAAGCTGCAGGTCGAAGACAAGGCGAGCCAGCAGGGACTGTAAGTTGCGGTAGCGGTGAAAGAGGGGCGCGGCGAGGGGCCGCGCCCCTTTTTACTATTTTCACAAGACTTGTTCTATCCTGATACGCCATGCGATTCAGATTTGGTTTCCCGGTTCTCCAGTCGGTCGCGATGTTTATCTTTATGTGGGCTCCTTGGGTGCCCGGGGGCCACAAATTCGACATAGTCCTCCGCGATGGAACAGAATTCAAGGGGTGGACTCTTTTGCCAGACTGGAATGCATTCGATAGCGTAGTTTGGGCCCAAGGCTTGAACCTTCCTGCTCTGCCTGCTGAAATCCCAATCGATTTGGCCTCCGAGAAATGGGAGAATTTGGGAGTGCGAACGTTTCGATTCTTCTCGTTCTGGTTCTGGGGAATTCTAGTCTGGTATCTGATTGGAAGGCTCGTCGATGACCTCATCCGCTGGCGAAGCTTCAGCGTCCTGCCCCGGCGACAATGGGGAGACCTGGCATTTGCAGTCGAGGCGATGTTAGTTGCAATGCCGTCTTTTCTGAGCTTAGCTTTCGAGAGGTCAGCGGAGTTTCTCGTGGTCAGAAACTGGAGCGCAGTCTGGGTCCTAGCCGCATCCACAGCGCTCGCCGTTCGTCTCCTGCAATTCGTCCGACACAGGAACCGACCGGCTCATTCCTGAATTTATTTCCCTGGCGTGTGCTCAAAAGGCAGCTTGGTATAGCGCATCTTCTCGACTTCAACGATCAAAGCAACGCGTCCCTCAGGAGTACGAAACGGGAAAGGCTTCCCGGTGTACTTGTGCGAAATCGGGTCCAGGATCTTTAGTTCGGGATCGGGGCGGCGCTCGACGACGCGGCCGCGGATCTGAACTTCTTCATACGGATTGTTAAAGTCCACGACTGACAGCGCCACACGCGGATCGCGGCGCGTATTCTTCCCCTTCAGCGAAGTTTCCGCGGTGCAAATGACGATGCGATCTCCATCGCGGCCAACCCAGACCGGCACCGACTGCGGAGAGCCGTCGGGCATCAGAGTTGCCAGGTGAGCGAAGTTGGGGCGGTCGATGAGGTGCTTCACTTCCGGTGAGAGTGTGCGGGACATGATTCCCTCCTTGCCGGTTAGGGTAAACGGTTGATCAGCGAAGCGACGTACCCCGCGCCGAATCCATTATCAATATTTACCACGCTGACGTTTGAAGCGCACGAGTTGAGCATGCCCAGAAGAGCGGCCAGTCCTTGGAACGATGCGCCGTAGCCGACGCTGGTGGGGACGGCGATGACGGGAACGCCGACGAGACCTCCGACGACGCTGGGCAGCGCGCCTTCCATGCCGGCACAGACGATGACGACGCGGGCCCGGGTCAGCGCTTCGCGGTTGGCCAACAGGCGGTGAATGCCGGCGACGCCCACATCGTAGAAATGTTCGACTTCATTGCCCATGATTTCGGCGGTCACGACTGCCTCTTCGGCGACTGGGATGTCGCTGGTTCCGGCAGAGACCACGGCGATGACGCCCTTGCCGTATTTCGTGGGGTCGCGCTGCAGAACGATGGCGCGGGCGAGGTCGCGATATTCGGCGCCGCGAACTTTTTTCTTTACCGCAGCAAATTGTTTCTCGCTGACGCGTGTAGCCAGGACGTTGCCTCCATGTTTGGCAAGGCGGGAGAAGATTCCGGCGACCTGTGCTGGAGCCTTACCTTCTCCGAGGATGACCTCGGGCATGCCGGCACGCAGGGCGCGGTGGTGATCGACCTTGGCGAATCCGAGATCTTCGAATGGCAAGTGGCGCAGGCGGGAGACTACGTCGTCGGGCGTGAGCTCACCCTTGCGCACCTGCTCGAAAAGTTTGCGGATGGATTCGGCGTTCAAGAAGCACTCGGCACTCGGCATTCAGCCGGGCGAGGTCTAGATTAGCATTTCGCGAAGAGTTGAGTTCAGGCGTGGGCAGAGCGCGTGAGAGGCCGGGAGACGGCGCGGAGTTTGGCAATCACGGCAGCGCAGACTTTGCGGGCCAGTCCGGGCTCATCGAGATGAGCCAGGAAGAGGCGGCGCAGACCGCTGGCCGCGACTTTGCCGGCAAGATAGGCGTTGTAGATCTGGCTTCCCAGACGGTAGCCCAACTCCTGCGCGGACGACTCGAACTTGTCCTTGTCGGCACGGATGGCGGCCTGGGCGGCTTTTTCGCAGGCGGCGCGGGATAGCGGCGATTGCTCGTCGGGAGCGGGGCGCGAAGGATAAAGCACCCGGGCGCCGAAATAAGCGATCGCGTGTTCGATGAGGCGAGCATAGAAATCGTCGATCGCTTTGCGCTCGCCGGTTCCGTTCCCATTTGCAGCAATTCCCTGTTCCGTATGGCCATTGAGCCGATGCGGCAGGCCCTGACAGGCCTGATGCAGAAACCGCGTCGCATCTTCGGCCGCGTGAATCATTTGGAATTCGCGAATATAGAACGCGTTCACCTGCGGCAGGTAGGCGCTGCCGCGCCCGGCGACGGTGGCCAGCATGGATTCACGCTGCGAGTCCCCGATGCCTTTTCGCAAAAGCAACCGGCGCAGCATGGCATCGGACGAGCCGCCGTAAACTTCGGGTAGCATGTCGACCAGAAATTTCGGTTGCGTGCTGTTGTGCGGCGAGTAACGATTGATTTCGAGGAAGCGCGCCAGGCTGTCGACCAGATTGTAGATGGTCGGAGCGAAGTCGGGAGTATCGTCACAGCGCCTCCACTGATCGAGAAATAAGCGGTAGCTTTCGTATTTTTCCAGCGGCGTGGCGTTGAAGACGCAAAGAACATCGTCGTTGACGCGGACGGCTTCCACTTTGTCGGCGCGCTCTCCCGCGGCGCGCCAGTAGAGCGCGTCGATATTTTGCAATATGGTGAGCGTCTTTGCATCGGGCATCTGCTGGCGCAAGGCGCGGGGCAGATGTTCAGGAGCGAGATGCGATTCGCCGAACAAAACGAAAATGACGGCATCGGGATGACGCTGGCGGATTTCGGCGATCTTGGCGGCGGCGTGACGGTCGCGGGCGCCGATCTTGCGCAGATCCTCGCGCGGCATGCAGTCGAGGCCGTAGACGGCTTCCGCGTGGTCGCGGGCGGTGACCAACAATTCGTAAAACGGAGTCCAATCGTATCCCCAGTCGAGGTCGAAGCGGATGCGCTGGCGGAGTTCGGATTCGTCAATTTCGCGGCGCCACCATTCGTCGAGGATGTGCTGATCGCGAGCGAATATGG
>WNGK01001132.1_pt1 | contig 56838 bp, 54 predicted proteins | sample 5400601 | NCBI WGS metagenome assembly WNGK01 (sample SAMN13153376, study PRJNA577476) | soil metagenome | isolation source: 60 cm soil or saprolite under Garry oak tree replicate 1 | place: USA:California | collected 2016-06-15 | reverse complement strand
GAGTCCTGGCCCCACCGACACTGAAATGTTCGGCCGTGTTCCAGGTGAGAAAGAGGGCGAAGCCATTAAAGATGTCCTTCGCACTTACAATCCCAGCAAAAGGCTCGCGGAGCCGCTCGAGATCGCGAAGCTGGCCGTATACTTAGCATCGGATGACTCGGCCTATGTCGTTGGGGCAGACTTCGCCATCGACGGCGGAGCTGGGGCCTTTTCTCAACTCGGCGGCTGATAGCCCGCAGGTCTAACGTATCCGCTCGAAAAAACGGCAGAAACTTACGCGCCCATGATGCCTTCTCGATCAAATCGTCCCGAGGCGGGTCTCCATCCGCAGTCCGAACGCGGCTCGTGGCGGTCCACACTTGAGTCCCTATCCGAAGTCCTCGAATAGTTCCCGAAAAGGATGGAAGATTACCAGACGCATTCATTGAGGAAGGGGCAAGGATGAAAAAGATTCATGCGGCCATTTGGATGGCCCTGTCGCTGGGGGCGACAAGCCCCATTGCACTTGCGCAAACGCCGTTGATCCCGACTGTGTCAGTCACCATTGACAACTACAATCGCGCACAGACCGACGTCAACTTCGCCGGAGTGGTCAAGAACGGCGGCTTCGGCAAGATCCGGCATGGCCGCGAGCTTGCTCCTCCCGCTCAACAAGGCATCGTCCGGCCCAACCGCGACACGTTGTATTCATTCGCGATTGTCGACCTCGATGCCGGGGCGGTGTCGATTACTCTGCCAGACGCAGGTAAGCGCTTCATGGGGATGCAGGTCGTCAATCAGGACCAATACACCACGGCTACCTATTACGGCGTGGGTGCTCACACCCTCGCTCGAGAGATGGTTGGCACGCGCTATGCCATTGTCGTAGTCCGTTTCTTTGTCGATTTTTCGAATGAAGAAGACGTCCGGCAAGTCCATGCTTTGCAAGATGAGGTCCGGTTCAACCAGAAAGGACCCGGCACGTTTGAAGTTCCTCATTGGGATGAGGCAAGCCTAAAGAAGGTGCAGGCGGCACTCCAGCAACTGGGAACTACACTCTCCGATACGCGGCACATGTTCGGTGCCAACGAAAAAGAAGTCGACCCTGTGAGGCACCTAATCGGAAGTGCCATGCTGTGGGGCGGCGCTCCCGAGAAGGATACTCTTTATCTGCCGATCACTCCGGCTCGCAACGACGGCAATACCATTTACAGACTGACGGTCAGCGACATCCCTGTCGACGCTTTCTGGTCGCTCACGGTCTACAACAGTGAAGGTTACCTCTATCCGAACCCCTACAACGCCTATGCGTTGAACAGCCTCACGGCGAAGAAAGGCCCGGATGGTGCGATCAACATCCAGTTTGGGGGATGCGATGGCAAGATCCCCAATTGCCTTCCGATCACAAACGGGTGGAATTACACCGTGCGTCTCTTTCGCCCACGCCCAGAAATTCTCGATGGCAGCTGGAAATTTCCTGTGGCCGCACCCGAGAATTGAGGCTAGAACTTCTACGACATGCTGCCTTTTGCTGCCACCAGGAACCACTAGTGTCGCTTCGCTCAGGATATGAACTCGCGACAGTCGGTGCCTCATCGTCGATTCATCCGCCTGCGGTTGCGACTGATCGCATACCCATACGCCTTCAGATCTTCGCGTGGGTGACGGCAAAAGACCCGGCCGGTGTCGCGTTCAACCTGGCGCGCCCGGTCGTCGAGCAACATCGCCATGTCCCAATCTTTTTCATGAGTGACGGGTATCGGTTGCACACCAGTTTATGCCTGCACGCTCTCCAAATCGGCATGTAGGTTGGTGATTCGCTGGAGATCCCACCCTCCGGAAGGAGTCCAACCCATTTCAACCACCGGATCAGCCAGCCACTTATCGAAAAACACGCGATTCCCTCTATGCTTGTCAGCCAGATTGTATTGCAAGAAAATATCTCGGAGTTGACGCAACTCCGCGTACCGCTTGTTGGATATCCGAGTCTCACGGATTCTTCGTTTATGTAATTCCAGAATAGCGTGAACCTGTTGTCGCTCCTTCCATTTGGACAGCAGCTCTCCACCGAGTCTTCCAATTGAAGATCCAAGAAGTGTCTCAAGCACGGCATCTACTCCTGTTCTAGATCCGCCGAACTCTCAACAAGAGTCTGCGGCCCTGAAGCAATCCTTTGGCAGAACGCATTCTTGAAATTGGCGATCAAATGACGAAGATTATCTCAGAACACGCTGGCCTTGCCTCAGAGGACTTAGTTTCGCTACTCGGACAGTATATGGCTCACTATGCCATACTATCGACGGTTCATACGGTTGACTTGGTGAACCAGAGTGCACCAAGAGTGCACCAGATAAATTAGGGCAGATGTGCTAAGCTGTTGAAATCACGCCGCGGAGAGGTGGCAGAGCGGCTGAATGCGGCGGTTTGCTAAACCGTTTTAGGGACTAAACACCCTAACGGGGGTTCGAATCCCCCCCTCTCCGCCAGATTATAAGTGCTTGAAAATACAGACTTTATTCGGACACTTTTTCGGTGTTACTCATTCGTGGATTTTCCCCGCCAAATTTTACTGTTCTGTTTAGTAACTTGAAATTATAAATGCATGAGAAAAAAGGACTTCCGATTCCCGTGTACGGGGGTTCGAAGTTTTCCTTCTCCGCACCACTCAGACGATAACCAGGTCAACGGGAGGGCGTGACATTTCGTGTCATGAAACTTGGTTATCGCGGAGCCAAACTTCAGGAATTCGCTGCTTCTAAACCGTGAGGGCCATATTACAAGTCGGGCGGCCTTCAACTAGCAGGACGGATGATTCTGTTCAGAATTGTCGCAAACGCCTCACTACTTTCCCCGTGAAAACTTGCCCTGAGCTGTGCACATTTCGTCCTGCGTAACGAGATCCCACGAAATCTCATAGTCGGCTTCTGCAGCCAGCTCTCGAAGGAACACACGTTGCGCTCGTCCGTTTCCTTCGTGAAAAGGATGCAAATCGTTGATCTCGCCAAGGTAGTGAGCAGCGCGTCGATAGAATCTCTTAGAATCGTTGCCACACAAGAACTATCGAACGTAGGCGGTGACGTACAGGAAATGAGGGACGGAATGGCGTTGCGGTGGCGATTAAGCCAACCGCAGGGTTTCAAGCGATGCGTACGTGTTCCCACCGCCAATGTCGGGGACGATCACCAACTCCAATACTTTCACACTTGCGAGGTCAAACTGATAGTCCTCAATCTCGCATGCAGTTTGCGGGGGACTGAAGTTCCACTGCTGCCGCACAATTTCGCGAAAGCCTTGGTCGCCTTCTGAGCGCCAGCGAAGAACGAATTCCTGCGTGCGACTGGTCTCAGTCTCATTGAATACCAGATTGATGCGCCTGAGCCGTTGCGGCTGATCGAAGATAAGCCGGATGGTCTGCGCTCCGGGGCCCGAAGCACGCCAGCCTTGGCGATCTCGCGATGACAGCGCGGCTTCGATGTGATGGGTTTCGTCTTCTGACGTGAGTTCGAGGGTTGCAGCTGTCACCAGGTTCAGCCACGCTTGTTCGGAGGCCGACGTCTCGGAAGTAACTAGACGCTTACGCATGATCTTCCCCAATCTGTCGCGGCGCTATTTCTGAGAACGTACCGCAGCCGTGCTGTCCGGCCAGACAGCAGGAATAGCGAGTTCCATCCGCCACACAGGGCCATCGCCATACCAAGGTCCATCCCACCTGACTAAGGCCGGAGCACCATCGGCGAGTACCCACACCTGCATGTTCGGCGGCTGTTTTCCCAAGAGAGATGCTATCGCGCCCGCCACACCTCCGATTTTCACTTTCACGACGTAGCGCGTGGCTTTGTGAGTGTACCTGCCAATCGAGAAGGGCTCCTGGCCTTGCGGAATGACCTCCAGATTGACAAGCCGCGGTTTTGGCGTGGCTACCACATAGGACAGCGTCGTTCTGGGGGCACTCCGTTGTACGTTCTTTAGCAACGCGAACAGGATACCGTTGGCGACATCTGGCCGTAGTTCGAGCCGTTCGGTCAGGACCTTCTCCTTGTCATCGTCCGTGTAGCGAACCGTCACTTGGCCACTATTGGCGTCAATCGTTGTTTCCAGCGGGCGCCTGAATGCCGGGCCTTTCTGGAGAACATGGTCGCTCAAGAGTTTGAATGTGCCGCGCTGCGAGAATACAGTCGTTTCATCGTAAATCGAGCCGTCCGTAAATCTAAACCACATACGGTTTGTAACGCGGTCACCCTGTGCGACCTGCGTTGACTCGCCATCGGCGATGGGCTTGCCATCTAGCGTCCGCAGCACGAGGAAGCCGTGGGACACGCCTTCAGGATAGCGGACAACAACCGATTCCGCTGGCAGCACTGTTGGCTGAAGCAGACAGGCCAGCAAGAAAGCAAATCGGATCGAAATTAGAAAACTGCCCATAATGCACTCGAACGTGTGATGCCGTTATCTTTGTTGACTTTGAACTCCTTATGGCGCTGACATTCTTTCTATGAAATGACAATACGTTTAGAACCGCTAAACTTTAAATTGTTTCGGCCATTGTCTGCTCTTGTGCGTTTCTTCAACGGGCTAGAAATACAAAGCCTAAAATGCAACCAAAGCAAAATGAATCCCTATATCGCTGTATATTGAGTTCGGTCTCACGGCGATAAAAAGATTGACTGCCACTCTCAAATGGAAACTTCGTGTGGAGCCTCAAACGGAAGGCCTACTCGGTGCGCACCGAGTGGACCGATAAGGATTGGTGAATTTTATTTGCTAGAGCGGCTGGTCAGTGAATCGCAGTGGCTGCGGAGCGCGATGCACAGCGATAAAGTCGCGAGGATCTTCGGACAGTTCGTGTTCAGTGAGCGCCGCAACCACGTAATTGACCGCCCGGGGACTGGTCCAAAAAGAACGATCAGACCATCGATGATTTCAAGGACTCCATCGATTCCCTTCAAAGTGATGCTGATTCTAAAAGTTTGGTCGAGGAGAGATCGTCTTTTATCGAAATCATAACTTACACTCAGATTCAGAAGGCCGTCCGTTCGCGGCGATCCGTGGCCAGCCATGCTATGCGCGGTAATACTCCCCTGCAACCATCCAAATTGCGCGCAATCGAAAGAATTCGACTGCTCCTTCGGGTTCAGAGCTAAAACGGACCGCGCATGATCAAGTCCTCGGATTGTTTCCGGAGACACAGGATTTATCAGCGGTAGGCAAGCCAATCGTGGCTAAGGTGATCTGCGCTTGACGTCAGAGGGCAGCAAGCATATGGTTTTTTGCAAACGCAAAGTTGAAGTCGGAATTCCCGATGTCTCATTTGACCATCTCTCAGACACGATCCTTCCCCGCGCCTATCGATGACCCAGGTAGCTTCCCCCCTCTGGCCACCGCAATAAAGGTTTTGATGATTGCCCGAGGTTTCCGCCCTCATTTTGGGGCTTTCAAGGCATGATAACTCTTGTACCCGAGAAACCGCCATGCCTCCGCTTGGGCTGATTACTGTGGCCGCCTTGTTTCCGAAAAATTGGACCATCCGGCTCAGCGATCGAGCCTTTGACAAACTCCTCGATGCGGACATCCTGTGGGCCGACCTGGTGATGATCAGCGGGATGCACGTCCAGAAAACCGATATCATCGACATCCTCGCGCGCGCCCGGAGGCTCGGGAGACGCACGATGGTCGGGGGACCCAGCAGTGAGCCGGAGGCCCTGCTCATTCTTGACGATCATGTGGTTGTTAGTGAGCCAGACGAGGTGTTCGACAGAATTGCGACTGATCTGGAGACCGGTCTCGCCCGACGGCTCTACTTGATCCATAAAAAACGTGATGTGAGCAAGACTCCGGCTCCCCGCTTTGACCTGCTAAAGCTCGAAAATTACGTTCTCATGTCAGTGCAGTTTTCCCGCGGTTGCCCCTTCCAATGTGAATTCTGTGACATCATCACGCTTTATGGGAGAAAACCGAGAACGAAGCGCCCCAACCAACTCGTGGCGGAACTGCAGGCCTCGGTCGACCTCGGCTGGCGTAAGCCTGTCTTTGTCGTCGACGATAATTTCATCGGAAACCACAAACTCGCCCTCGCACTGGTTCAGGAGATGGAAGCGTGGCAGAAAGCGCGTGATTATCCGTTACTGTTTTTTACCGAAGCATCGATTGATCTCGCTCAGAAGCCTGAGCTGATCGAAGCCATGGTGAAGGCAAACTTTTTCGTTGTCTTCATCGGGATCGAAAGTCCCTCCAAAGAATCCTTGAAGGAAGCAAAGAAATTTCAAAATCTACGACAGGATTCGCTGCAGAGTATTCGCTTCATCCAAAGCAAAGGGCTATGGGTATGTGGAAGTTTCATCCTCGGTTTCGATTCCGATACCGAGGACATCTTCGAACAGCAGAAGGACTTTGCTGGTCCTTCAACCCACCGCAGTTGTCATTGGGATTTACGATCCTGCTTTCCGGACACCACTTCATTAGCTATGCAAGAAACGCCGTGGCGCAACTCGAATCTGCGCTTGCTATATAAGGTGTTGTTACCACAGGTTGAATTTACTTGTTGTCATATTGAATGAGGCCAATACGATGAGCACTATGGGAGGATCACCGATTGAAAGTTTCCCAGATGCGAAGGGCGAGGTGAGGTTTGGCGCTCAAAAGGATAGCCTGTGGTACAAGGATGCCGTCATTTATCAGCTTCACGTGCGTAGTTTCTACGACAGCAATGCTGACGGCATAGGGGATTTCGCTGGGCTCACGCAGAAGCTCGATTATCTACAGGAACTAGGAATTACCGCTATCTGGCTTTTGCCTTTTTATCCATCACCATTGCGGGACGACGGTTATGACGTCACGGACTATACTTCGGTTCAAGCAAGCTACGGTTCGCTCGAAGATTTCAAGTCGTTCCTGAAAGCTGCGCATGAGCGGGGAATACGCATCATCATCGAAATGGTCATAAATCATACTTCGGACCAGCATCCTTGGTTTCAAGAAGCGCGAAGCTCCCGCGACAACCCTAAACGCGACTGGTACGTGTGGAGCGAGACAGATATACGTTATCAGGACGCGCGAATCATCTTTCTCGACACAGAGTTGTCGAATTGGGCCTGGGATCCCATCTCTAAGGCTTATTACTGGCACAGATTTTTCAGTCATCAACCGGACCTGAATTTCGACAATCCTGCGGTTTTAGAAGCCATGTGGGAGGTCATGACGTTCTGGTTACATCTGGGTGTCGACGGTTTTCGCTTGGACGCGGTTCCCTATCTGGTGGAACGAGAGGGAACTTCTTGTGAAAACCTACCAGAGACGCATGCGATCATTCGCGTGCTCCGCAAACGTCTAGATTTAGCATATCCGGACAGGATGCTTCTCGCTGAGGCCAACCAATTGCCCGCCGATGTTTGTCCCTATTTCGGGAATGGTGATGAATTCCACGCGGCGTTTCACTTTCCTCTCATGCCGAGGATGTTCATAGCCGTAAAGCAGGAGGATCGTAAGCCGATCATCGAAATCCTGGAGCAGACTCCGGCAATACCCGACAGCTGCCAGTGGTGCATTTTTCTTCGTAGCCATGATGAGCTTACGCTGGAGATGGTGACTGATATTGAACGCGAGTTCATGTACGGCGAGTACGCTATCGACAAGACGATGCGGATCAATTTGGGCATTCGGCGGCGTCTAGCTCCTATGATGGACAACGACAGAAGGCGGATCGAACTGCTGAATGGATTGCTGATGTCCATGCCAGGGACGCCGATCGTATATTACGGAGACGAGATCGGCATGGGGGACAACATCTACCTTCGCGATCGGGATAGTGTACGTACACCGATGCAATGGAATGGCGGAACCAACGCAGGGTTCTCATCCGCGGATCCGGAACGGTTGTACTCGTCTCCCATTTCTAACTCCGTTTATGGCTGTCAAGCGGTCAACGTGGAATCTCAGCGGAAGTTTGACCACTCGCTCCTCTCTTGGATGAAATCCTTGATTCGAGCGCGGAATTCGGTTCGCGTGTTTAGTCGCGGGTCGATTGAGTTCCTGTATCCTTCGAATCCCCGGGTTCTCGCCTACGTCCGCCAGTTGGACGAGGAAAAGGTGCTCGTTGTGAATAACCTTTCAAAGTCGGCGCAAGCCGTAGAGCTCGATATGCACCGCTTTAAGGACTACATACCGATCGAGATGTCCGGCGGGAATCGGTTTCCCAGATTCGGGAAACGGCCGTACTTGCTCACGTTGGGATCATATCAGTTTTATTGGTTTCGGCTTCGCCGGATTTGACCTGGCGATTGGCAGCAGCATCGAGTCTAGCCCACTTCCATCTCAGACGCGCCTACCTAGCGAAAGAGCATATACCTGAAGCAATCGCTGAATATCTCAGGTAGTCTCCGTGCACCTAGAAAGACGCTGACTACAGCGGCTGAAAATCCCTCCCGAGGCTATGTTGGTAGTTGGCGATAGGCCAATAGGCCCAGAGTGGCCGCGAAAAAGAAAATCCAGGTTTGTTACTCATGTTATTTTTTTTAAGCACTTTCGATGTCCATTGGAGAGACTGGAGGGCACTGCTGAGACGGAAGAGACTGCTGAGACTCGTTCGTAAACGACAGAAAATGCGGGTTTTACGAATGAAGTGACAGAAAACAAGAGAGTTGCGGAAAAAGGAGCAATATAGTCCCCCTCACCGCCATAGATATAAGTGATTGAAAATACAAACGTTTTTTCTGACGATTTCCCGTGTTACTCATTCTTGGATTTTTCCCGCCGAAATTTTACTGTTGTGTTGTGTTTAGTAACCTGAGATCTTAAATGCATGAGAAAACGGGACTTCTGATTGTCACATTGGGGGGTTCGAAGTTTCCCTTCTCCGCACCACTCAACCCATACTTACAAGAGACACACCAACGCTCTCCCCTTCAGCAACAGAAGCTTCAGCTCCCCTCTCTCCGCCCAGAAATTCCCGTCGCCATGTGCATCATGGCAAGCAATCCACGCTAGCGAATCAGACTCCAGGGATAGACGCCGACGTTAATTTTCATGATGAAGTAGCTAAAGCCGCCGAGGTCCGGCTTGGGCTGGTGTGGCGTATCCGGCGGAATCAGCAGCCAATCGCCGGGTTTCACCTTATAAGTTTGGCCGCCCACCACTGGCTGTCCGCGGTATTCGCCCGGGATGATACCGTCCTTATCCTGGAGGTTTTGGCGATTGGCGATTTTCCCGCCGAGAATCATTTCGCCAGTGCCTCCGGTAAAAATATAAAAATCGTAAGCGCCAGCGTGCTGCTCGGCGTCGTCGAGGACGCTGTTGACTTTCGTCAAACTGAGGACGGGCTTGTCTCGAAACATGCGATAGAGCATGAACATGCTGAAATTGCGGGTTTGCACATGCACTGGGCCGCCACCGAAGGATTGTGAACTCCCACTGCCCGCTTCCTTCACCAGTTTCGCGGCCTTCTCGGCCATCTCCGTGTGCGCTTTGCGAATATCGTCAATGTTCCAGTAGCTGATCGGCGGTGCGTCCGGCGCAAGCGCCGGTTCTCTAGGGGAACCGAAGCCGAAGGGCATGACCTCGGTTTTGTTTTCCTGCGCGTTGGCGCTGGGGACCATCGAGAAATCATCGAAGTGCCCGCTAAGAATTGGTTGCGGAGCAGCTTTCGAAGCGTAGCCGACGACATATCCCACGAGCGCAGCTGCAATCAGAAGTACGGGAAGCATTTGTTTCATAAAACGTTCCTCCGTTGATGAAAACCTGAAAACCGCGCTGAATCGACGAAAACGATTATTGATTCCCGCTATTTCTTGGGAGTGGGTTTCGTCGATTCAAAGCGAATTTCCTTGAGCATTGCCGACTGCCGGTACAATTCAGTTTTTCCCGCCGGAAACTTATTGGCGCTCAGCATGAACGCCAGGATGTCCGAGTCTTGCTGGCGGGTGAGACGACCCGGCGCGCTTTGAGGCATGGTCTTGCGAATTCTGTCGAACAGGTCGCCCACCGTCAGGCCATTCCAATTTGCCAGGAATGCGCCGCCAGTCAGCGGAGGCGCGGATTCCCCACCGGTCAGCATTTCGCCGTGGCACGAAGCGCATTCCTTGCGGTAGATCGGCTCGCCGCGCTTGGCCTGTTCCTCGGTATACACGCCGTCCCAAACGGATTTTGATTCTTCGGTTGTCTGCACACGAAGCAGACTTAGCGGCGATATGGCAGCCACGAGAGCGAGGATGGCGATGGAATTTCTGGGATTCACGTGGTCATCGCATTCTGGCCGGCATTGGGCATTCCTGAAGCATCAGCTTCACGTTCATTCCCCAGCTGACGGCAGCGCGTAAGCGATGTACTCGCCGGAATAAGGACCACCGCTGACGGCAACGACGATGTACTGCTTGCCGTTCACCATGTAGGTCATCGGCGAACCGGTCTGTGGAGCCGGCATGTACACCGCGCCGACTTCTTTTCCGGTGATCTTGTCGTAGGCGCGCAGCATCGCGCCGCGCGGATGCTCTGGGGTTGTAGTCACTTGCCCTTCACCGGCGATGACCAAGGTTTTTGTTACCAGCGTGCCGATGTTGTAAGTCTCCTGACCGGTGCGCGGGATGTTCAAGCCTTTCAGCGCTTCGGAATTGCGGACGACGTCGGGCGTCTCGCCATGCGCGATCTGCCAGACGAACTCACCTTTATCGAGATTGATAGCAGTGATTGTCCCGTACGGCGGCTTGACCAGCGGCAATCCATCGATGTTCAAGGAAATGTATCCGCTTCCCTGCCGTTTTTTCGGGGGCTTAGGAGAATCCGCGCCAGCGTTTTCGCCCGGACCCTTCAGGATTTCTACTTCTTTCCCAGCGGTTCCCGCGATGTAGTTCAGATCTGAAATTTCTTTCGGAACTGGAACCAGCCCGATCGGCTCAATACAGGAGTTGCAGGCATAAACATAAACGTTGTGTGTTTCCGGATCGTAGGATCCGCCCGGCCAATTGGTGCCACCAGATGCGGTTCCCATGGTGAGGGTGCCGAGCGTACCGTCCAATGTGCTGACGGTTGGCGGAGTGTAGACCGGCCCGAGGTGATATTTTGAGGCCATCTCTTTTGCGCGATCGCGAAGCGCGGGCGTGAAGTCGATCAGATCATCGATGGAGACTCGGTTGCGGCTGTAGGCCGCAGGCTTTGTAGGAATCGGTTGGGTGGGCGAATACCACTCACCCGGAACGTTGCCCACTTCGACGGACCGCTCGGGAATCGGCCAGATAGGCTTCCCAGTGATGCGATCAAATACGTAGAGAAATCCCTGCTTGGTCGGCTGGGCCACTGCCTTCACCGGTTTTCCATCGACGGTGATGTCCGCAAGAATCGGCGCGGAGGAAATGTCCATGTCCCAGAGCGGGTGATGGACCAACTGAAAATGCCACTTCCGTTCCCCGGTCTTCAAATCGACACAAACCAAGGTTTCGCCGAACAGATTGTTTCCCGGCCTGTGACCGCCGTAAAAATCACTGGTCGGCGATTCAACAGGCAAGTAAACCAATCCAAGCTGCTCATCCACAGTGATCTGCGTCCAAACGCCGGTGTTTCCCGTGTATTCCGCCGAGTCTTTCTCCCAGGTGTCGTAGCCAAACTCATCCTTCTTCGGAATGGTGTGGAAAATCCAAAGACGCTTCCCGGTTCGAACGTCGAAGCCGCGTACATATCCCTTGTTGTTGCGCATGCTCCTCGGCGTCATACCTTCGCGAAACGCTGCGCCGATAATCACCGTATCCTTCGCCACGACCGGCGCCGATTGGATGCCAATTTCTCCGGTAATCAAATCCGGGAGAATGTCCTGATCGTCATTCAGCTTCAGGTCCACTTCGCCGCTATTTCCAAAGGAAGGAATTCGAACGCCGTCCTTCGCATCCAAACAAATCAGTCGAAATCCTGGCGTTACATAGAGAATCCGCTCTTCCTTTCCGTCCGACCAATAGGCAAGACCGCGGCCGGAAAGTTGCCGGGGAGCAGCGCCGCCGCGCTTTCCTTCGTGCTCGCCGTGGATCCAGAGCAATTCGCCAGTAGCCGGATCCAACGCAATCACCGCGCGACGTGATCCGGCGGTCGCATACAAAACGCCGTTGACCATGAGCGGCGTGCCTTCGAGTTTGTACTCCGGCCGGTCGCCGAAATTGTCGGTCTTGATGCGCCAAGCAATCTCCAGATCATTGAAGTTGCTGGCGTTGATCTGGTCCAGGGACCGATAGCGACTTCCTGCCAAATCAGCGGCGTAGGACGGCCACTCGGTGTCCTTGGGTCGAAACTGCGCCGAGCCAGTAGTAGGAAGCAAGACGGCCGAAGCGACCGTACAGAGCAGCAATTTCCACAAGCTTTCCGAATGACGCATCGCTGATTCTCTCTGTTATGACTCAATTCATTTGCTTCATTTGTTCGAGCGCCAGTTTGATTTTTGCTTTTTGCTCCTCGGTCACGTCGGAATTCGGCGGACGCTGATAAAACTGACGTGTCCCCATTTGAAGGCTTAGCGCGTACTTCATTGGACCGTATTCATCGACGCCGCCTGCCCGCAGCAATTTCAAAGCGGTTTCCAGTTTTGCGACGGACTCGCTGAGGTCCTTGCCAGCGCGCTTTGCGGCGAACACCGCAGCGATTTGTTTCGTGAAGTTATTGCCTTCGGCGAGGATGGCACCCATGTCGTGGTCCAACGCGTATTTCAGATTTTCCGTCGTACCGGTGCGCATGTTGAGCTTGGGAAACTCGGCGACGAAATCGTGATAGACCTTAGGATCACTCACGGAATCCTTGATCCCAGTGAGGTTCGGATATTTTTCCATGGCATGCAGCAATTCATGGCTGATGGGGACGCCGGTCGCAAATGGAATGTGGTAGAGATTGACGGGAATTTTCACCTGCTCGAAAAGTATGGAAAAGTATCGCGTTAGTCCGTCCAGGCTCGGATGCTTGTAGTAAAACGGAGGTACGACGAGCAGGCCGTCCGCGCCGTTGGCTTCCGCGTGTTGAGATAGTTCCAGCGTTTCGGGGAAATTCGCGGTGCCGGGCGAGACAATGATGTTCAAGCCGTTTCTGTGCTTGAAGGCGGTCTCCGCAACTTTCTTCCGCTCGGCCACCGAAAACGAAGGAAATTCGCCGGTCGTTCCGAGAACGACCACGCCATCGGCGCCGTTGCTTTTCAAGTACGCGAGCAGGTCCTTGTACAGTTCTTCATCGAACTTCAGGTTTTTGTCGCAAGGAGTCGATGCCGCGACCCAGAACAAAACTTTTTCTCCCGGTGCTGCGGGTAGCTTCAGTGTGCGTGGCTCCGTCGCCAGCGCCTCGGGAAGTTTTGCCCCGGTGGCAACTCCCAGCGCGGCCGTCGCTCCCACGGCACCTAGAAAAGTTCTTCTCGTTGTTCGCATGATTCCCTCCCGGCAAGAAGCCCGCGGAAGTCTAAGCCAGAGGCGCGTAAGAAACAATCACTAGTGAAGATCGCGAACGCTGAGAAACCTGCAGCGATAGTCGCACCGCCCTCGCTTCCTCCTCCAAGGAGTCTCCGTAGCTGGGAGATAGTATTGGTGGGGCTGATTGGAATTTGCGTCGCACTGGCAACAGGGCCACTAAGGGCAAATTCAGAGAAATGTTTGATAAGTATTCCAATCAAGAGAGGAACCTTAAGATCTGTGACAGCGAGTCAGCGGATTTGTCATCCCCATTCAAGCCGACGCTACGTCTTCCTGTCCCTTGCCGTTCTACAAACTCCGTCTTCCTACTTTCTCCGGCCTTCGCTTCGCTCAAACTTTACACGTACGTCACTTTTTTATCGTCCAGTACCGACTATGACGCCGAGCCCATCAGCCCGTTCCGCGGGCTATATTCGTGCGTTACGCGCGAACTTCCAAGGAAGGTCCGCAAGGCGGCTGGCAGCCGCAAGAAAAAATTTCTCTAGCAAATTGCATCCGGGCTTACACCAGCGGTTCAGCTTACGGCGAGTTCATGGAAGGAAAGAAAGGGGAACTGAACGTCGGTGAATTTGCCGACATCGAACGACCTCACGAACGTTGGACCTCGGGAGTACACGAATAAAAGAGTGCTCCGGACCGTAGTGGGCGGACGGACGGTTTATGCGGCAGGGGAATGAAGAGCCGATTCAGCAAAATCGTTTCGCAAAAATTTCAATTCACGACGTCGAAAGTTTTTGTTGACAGCCACCTTTTCGGAGGAGTAGCTTGCCTTCAAAAGACCATATTGGCCTGTACACCCATAAATAGCTTTAAAGAGTGCAAACCAGCCGAGGCCGCGCCGCAGCGGATGTTCGTTTTGGAAAGGCGAAGTCTGCCTTTCCGTGCCAGGAGTGGTCGAAACTTCTACAGGGGAGCGTACTCATGAAGCGTTTTTTAACCGCAGTGTTGTTCACGTTATCGTTAGCTGTCGTCGCAAACTCGCAGACATTCCGCGGGGCCATCAACGGAACGGTAACTGATCCATCGGGAGCTGTGGTCCCTGGCGCAACCGTCAAGGCCACGGAGGCCGCAACCAATATTGATCGCGTGACGACAACCACGAGTGAAGGCCAGTTCGCATTTCAGGATATTCCGACTGGTCTATACAAAGTGAGCGTTACAGCCTCTGGCTTCCCGACCCATGCCGTGGACAAGGTGGAAGTCGCCGCGGGGCAGATCTATACCCTTTCGATCCAACTCAAGATAGGAGAATCAGCGACAACGGTGGAAGTTAACGCGACTGCCGTTACGCTCGACACGACAACGCAAGCTCAAACGACGACGATTTCTGATGACGTAGTGCAGAACGCTCCTCTCAACGGGCGCGACTTTACACAGTTGATTGCGGTGCAGCCGGGCTTTGGTGGCTACAACGTTGGCGGTTTCGGCTCCCTGAATGGCACGCGCGCCAATCAGATCAACTGGCAGATCGACGGAGTAGATAACAACGATTTCTGGCACAACATCCCCGCGGTGAACCAGGGTGGTGTTTCCGGGATCGCCGGTGTCGTGCTCCCCATCGATTCGGTGATTGAGTTCTCGGCGCAAACGCAGAACGGTCCTGAGGCAGGACGAAACGCAGGTGGAACCGTGAATGTGGTTACCAGGTCTGGAGGCAACGAGCTGCACGGTTCCGTTTACTACTACAACCGGAATGAATTCTATGCAGCGCATACGCCCTTCTTGCCAGCAGGAACGAAGGCGCCCCCGTTACGCAATGAAAACTATGGCGCGTCTCTCGGCGGACCCATCCTCAAGGACAAACTATTCTATTTTGCGAACTACGAAAAACAGGATTTCATCATCGGCCTTTCGGGCGTTGCCACCGAGCCTTCAAACGCTTGGGTGGCCAACGCCGGCGCTGTGCTTGCGGCCAACAGCGTCCCCGTCAGCTTGGCTTCGTGCAATGCCCTCGGGCCGCTCACCAGCCAACTGCCGGCTGGCCAAGTTCCGGCTGGCTGCATCACAGGAGGTCCCGGATTCTGGCCAACATCAGGCCAGGGTTCGATTTCGGATCTTCCGGCAATTCAGCACAACTTCTTTAGCCCGGTAGCGGAGACAGGCTACAGCTATAACGGAGTTGCAAGATTGGACTATGAGATTTCCAACAAACATCACCTTTATCTGCGCTGGTACGGCGGCCAAGGCAACCAGACTGCACCTCTCGGAGGCAGCCCGGCGCTGGGCACGGCCAGCTCCAACCTCAAGGATTATTTCGAAGTCGCTCCTATCCATGTGTTCAACTACTCGGCAGTGCTCAATTCCACGCTTACGTCGAAACTGACCAATCAGTTGCTCTTCGGGGCAAACTATTTCAACCAGGTCTTCCACGACTTCAACAACAGCTTTAACACGCAGAGCATGGGGATATTCCTCAGTCCGGATGCGGTGAACAAGGGGAAGTACATCCTTGGCGCCCCAAACATCAACATTTCGGGTTTCGAGCAGATCGGCTTAACGCCCCCGGAAGGCCGGAACGACCTCACTTGGCACATCACGGACGTCGTCTCGCAAAGCATCGGTGCCCACACCTTGCGCTACGGCGCTGAGGTCCGGCAGGCCCACCTCAATGAGTTTTATCATCGACGTGGCACTGGGGCATTTACGTTCGACGGAACGCAGGGGCCTTGGGCAGGTAGTGCGGACCCCTTAACCGCCGCGCTCGCCGATTTTCTTGCCGGCGACGTCTCCTCTTCCACGATCGCGGTTGGAAACCCTGAGCGCTTTGTCGTTGTGAACGCCTTCAATCTTTATTTTCAGGACAGCTGGCAGCTCACAAAAAGGCTGAACGTCAACTATGGCCTCCGTTACGAATACTTCGGGCCGATGCACAGCCAACACAAGGACATCGCCAACTTCGTTCCTGGTAAGGGCTTTCAGGTCGTTGGCACGGACACTGACTCTCTCTTTCCACCAGACCGGAACAATTTTGCTCCGCGTTTAGGGTTCGCCTACCAATTGGGGAGCAAAGGCGACTTGGTCGTACGCGGTGGCGTTGGCGTCTTCTATGATCAGATTAACCTGAATCCCTTCCTGGATTTCCGACCGCCCGTAGCCGCTCCTTCGGGAATTCATGGCAACCCATTTGGCTCTACACCCGTGTCCACATATGCGCTTAACAGGCTGGGCCAGGCCTCCTACAACTGGGATGTCGTGCAGGCCGGCGGCAATTCGATCTTTCCTGGTGTCGAGGCCTGCAGCGATCCTAATTGCGCCGGCCCGACTGACCCCAAAGGCCTGAGCGCCTATTCCGTCAGCCCGAACTTCCGAACGCCGATATTCTTCAACTACAACCTCCAGGTTGAAAAGGGCCTCGGTAACTTGGGTGTGTGGCAGATCGGGTATGTGGGAAGCCAGGGCCGCAAGCTAAACATCGTGTCGAACATCAATCAGAACGCCGATTTTCCCAATTTCACCAACATCCTTCAGCTCAACACCATCGGCACATCGAACTACAACGCATTACAAACCACTTTCCGGATGAGGGCATGGCACGGCCTCAGCTCTCAGTTCGCTTACACCTGGGCTCACGCGCTGGATGAGATTAGCCAATACCGCGCCGCCATTCTGGATGACGCGTTTAACAAGCGTCTTGATTACGGCAACAGCGATTTCGATACGCGTCATCTTTTCACGATCAATTTAACCTATGACATTCCGAGGGCCTCCTGGGCCACCTCGGGCTGGTCCAAGCGCCTTATCAACGACTGGCAGGTCAGTAGCATCATTAACCTCCACTCCGGCCAACCCTACGATGAGTTGCTCTCAGGTCTGAACCAACTTGCTGATCCGTTCAGCGGCGTGTCACACAGTTTCGATTCGTCGCTTCCCGGCGTTCAGTGGATTAATCCTAGCGCGTTCTGCAGCCCATCAAAGGACCCTGGTTGCGGAGGAGCGCCGGTTTCTCGAAACAGGTTCGTCGGGCCGAACTTCAAAGACGTCGATCTCTCCATTATCAAGAACATTCCCATCAAGGAGCGGTTCGCGCTGCAGCTTCGAGCGGACATGTTCAACCTTTTCAACCGCACAAATTTCGCGTCAGGCGTCGGGACGGTGAACCTTTCTTGCGCAGAAGACCTCACCCTTCATCACTGCACGAGTTTGGCGGGTTTCGGCCAGGTTAACGACACCATCGGCGATTTCAACGGCGCGCCCGGCCTCGGGCCTGGTGAGCAGTTCAACATGCAACTGGCCGTCAAGCTGCGGTGGTAATCGACGAGCTCCGCCGAAAGGTTAGCCGGCATTGTCTTATCCGGGAGCCGCTTCGCGGCGTCTCCCGATGATTTGGTGTTTGATTTTCGAACCTGTCCGACGCTTGCGAATCAGCGATGAAAAACCGACCTTGCCACCTCGAACGACGTCATTCACATGCCAACGACGAGAACCGTCGCACTAAATCACCCAGACGCACCAGCACATGGAGAAGCAGGACGGCTCCTGCTGCTACACGCGCTTGTCCCATAGTTCCTGGAATAGTCCCACGGCCTCCGGTGCGTGCCCCTTGCCCGAGGGAGCCGAACACAACAACCAACGGACATGCGCCTCAGCAAATGTGCGAAAAACTCCGAACACTACGTGCCGGAACTCAACATAGCAAACAGCTCGGTTGGATGTGCAGACGGGATCGGCCACACCGGCGAAGGAGTCTTCGGGCAAAGGACGAAGCCCGGTAATTCTGTGCGCTAAGCCAGGAAAGATTTGCTGAACTATAGCTTGCAAATGAAAGTATGTGGCTGCAACTGGGAAGCACCTAAAACAAAACACGTGAAAAATCCGTCAGTGCGAATCGGGCAGGTAGAATTAGCAAACCGCCGCTCAGGAGGACGTTCACGGAATTTCGGAATCTCCAGGTGCGCGATATTGCCTACCGAGGATCCCTTTCGCCGTGGCGCCGCAAAAAGAGACGCTGCCGTCTCGCTGGTTTTATAACCTTGAGGACGCGACAATGCAGGAAACCCAAGAAAGGAATCCGGGTTTGTTACTCATGTTACTTTTTTTGAGCACTTTCGATGTCCATAGGAGAGACTGGAGGGCACTGCTGAGACGGATGCGACTGCTGAGACTCGGCCATAAACGGCAGAAAACGCTGGTTTTACGAATGAAGTGGCAGAAAACAATGGAGTTGCGAAAAAAGGCGAAGTATAATCCCCCCCTCTCCGCCAGATTTCCCTAACTGCATCTAGCGTCGAGACTTTTGCTCCAGGCGCGCCAGTATAATTTCAAATAGTTTTCCGCGGTATTCAAGATAATGTGCTGGCCAACTGCTGGCCTGAGAGCGAGGAATCCGCGACACGACTGAACGCTGGATATTCGGCTACAACTGCGTCGCCAAAGCTCAATTCTAGCTGCCGGCAAGGTTCTGTCACTTGTCTTAGTTCTTCGATCCGTTTCTGCATCTTCTCCGCCCCTTCGAGCACGGTGCGATCAAACACCTTAATATAGCGTTCCTTGGTAACGTGCGGTCTCGAGTGGCGCAAGATGCGTTGCACCACCTTGTCGGAAGCTCCCATGGCGTATAGGTTCGAGGCGAGCCCCCGACGGAACGCGTGCCACCCGTGCCACGGCAGATGGATGCCCTCAAGAGCCGGCCGAATCACCCGCCGCACGACTTTGTCGAGGCTGATAGGAAGCCCATCACTAGAGCGAAAAACGAAACCTAATTCTGGGTTACCCGCGGATCTTCGGTATGCGTCCAGGATTTCCGCCAAGGCAGGAATTATCGGCACGGAATCGCGGCTGGCGCGTGTCTTCGGAAGGCTGACCACCGATCTCCACATCGAACGGTTGATCCTTAATTCGGTGCCCATGTAATCGGTCCACTCGAGTCCGCGAAGCTCGCCTCGGCGTAGCCCCGCGAAGGCCGCAGTCGCGATAAGACTTTTTGCGGGAAGCGGGAGGAGGTCGAGAATTTGGAGCACTTGGCCGAGATCGTAGGCGCGCGTCTCTCCCGGTTCTCTCGCATTCCAGGGAATCAAAACGCCATCGACGGGGTTCGTCCCATCGAAGGCTCCCTCATTTTTGGCGTAGGTGAAGATGGTGCTCAGCACTGACTTGATGTGTTGCAGAGTTGTTTTCGTGAGATCTTTCTCTTTGGCGACCGCTCGCAACATTCGACTCGCGTCCACGGTGCGGAATTCTCGCAAGCGAAGTTCTCCGACGCGATCGCGGAGGTGATTGATCCAGATTTGACGGTGCCCTGCGCTTGTGCTGGCTCGACGCTCCTCTTTGGTCCAAGGCAGGTAGAGCCCCTCGACGAAGGTGGTTAACGTTATTCTCGAATTTGTGCTGAGCCGATCTTGATTGACGTTTTGCATGAAAGATGCCCGACACCGCTCAACCGCAAAAATGTTGGAGAAATCATTGGAGCGCCCTAGATACTTGGAGATGTGTTTAAGCGCGCTGGAGCCGTCCTCCTGTGGGACTCGTTGGCGATATCGGACATACCACGCGCCATGCTCCTCATATAGATAGCCCTATTGGTAACGGAAATATGCTTTCATGGCAGCTCCCATCTGTGGCCCAAGGCCGCATACGAATGATTATCGGCAGCCACGGAGGACAGTCAGAAAAATAACCTAGGGGCTTATTGGGATTGCAGCCACGAGCGACAACATGACATCGCGGCGTTATGCGCGCTGGTCCGATCTCACAAGAAGCATAGTTCCGGGACTCTTGTGTAGTTGCAAAAATCCGAACAATGACAGGCACAACGGTGTTTGAACCGTCGTTAAGAAGCGCAAAGTCGTACCGTCATTATTCGCTTCAGAATCGAATAAGACTTCGGGCTAGAGTGACGCTTTCCGGGTAAGCTCGACTCAGCTCTTGACAACTCGCGAAACTGCAGGGCAACTCTTTCGATAGGGTCAGTTCGGAGGACGCTCCGCCGCCCTACGCAGCTCCGCCAACCCTTCCAAAGTCCCCTCGGGTGAGGGCGCGCCTTCCGGGGGCGTCCACCCGAGGGGAGAGCCCGCGGCAATCAATAAGCGCGCCACTTCGACGTGGTCTGCTCCGGTATGCTTCGAGGTACGTCGGCCCTCGACCGCCCAAACCAGCGGCGTCGCCGAGAACATGCCGTCCGTCGCATTCACGTTCGCCCCGTATTGCAGCAACACCCGCACTGCGTCGGCGTGACCACCCATCGCCGCGCGGTGCAGTGGCGTGACACTGTCTTTGTCTTTAGTCTCCGGATCGAAGCCGCACGCGAGCATCGTTTCCAGCACCGCAGCGTTGCCGCTTTCAGCCGGGCGATGAAGCATGAGGTGGTGCTCGGGCCGCAACTCCGTTCGCAGGCCCGGCTGTTTTGCAAGCACGCCCTCCGCGGCCACGCGATCCGCGCGAGCGCAAACAGCTGCAAAACGGTCGACCGCGGACAATTCGTCATGCGCCCCGTGCGCAAGCAGCCACGCGGCGATATCGGCGTTGCCATGGAGTTCAGCCAACGTGTGGGCTGTGGCCCCATCGGCACGGTGGCGCGACACGTCGGCGCCGTACCGCACCAGCCGTTCGACCATGGGCACGTCCCAACGTCTGGCGGCGACATGTAGCGGTACTTCTCCGGCTTCGCCCCAAGCAAGGTTGGGATCTGCGCCATGTTCGAGCAACCAGTTAGGGCCCGCCGGGTTATCGGCCCACAACATCATGTACACCAGCGGAGGCACCCCGTCCGGAATCCCGTTCATCTTGACACCGTAGCGGTGCAATAGGTCGAGTGCTTCGATGTTGCCGCCGCCACCGGCAATGTGCCCCGAGACGCCATCGGTTGGATTCGCTCCGGCTTTAAGCAGCACTTCCGCGAGCGGCAGATGCCCTACGGCACAGATCGAGCCCCACAATGCCGTCCGGGGCAACTCCGGGTGCCAGTTCCAGTGATACTCGGCATTCGGATTCGCCCCCAACGAGCACAGTTGCCGCGCGATCGCGACGAAGCCATCGACGCGCGATGGCACCGTGACGTGCATACATGAGTGGCACACGTAGAGCAGCGGCTCCCAGTTCTGCGGTCCCCCGGGTTGCTTTGCCAGCGCGGGATGGTCGCGTAATCGCACGTCGACCGAGGCGGGATTACCGAGAACCAGCGCAGTGTACAAATTCGCGGACGCGACATCCGGATAGAGCGCGAGCAGCCGTTCGGCACGGCCGGACGCGCCACCGGTTGCGCAGCGAACGAATTCGTCGAGGGCCGCGCCGAACGACAGAGTCCGTGCTTCCACTTCTTCGCGCAATGCTGACCAAGAGGGGAACCCGTACTCACGGGCGATCACCGACTGCGCATCGTGAAGCGCCAAATCGGCTGCGTCAATCTCATTGATGGATTTGCCGGAAAGCGCCGGCAATGCGGCGAAGCGACGGAGCGCGTCCCCATCACGGGCCAGTGCCGCATGGAGCAGGGACTTCGCTTGCTTCTTCAGTTGCTCAAGATTCGGGCGGGCGGGTAGCTCGCGTGGCATCATACAGCCTCCATGCTGAAGCCTGTGGTTCGCAGCCAGGCAGCACGGCGGTGTAGTGCCGTTTCGGTCAGAAAGCTATGACGGTGGGCTTGGCCCTTTGCGCGAACCCGCAGGCGCCCTTTGAGCGCGCTTTGGTATCCTACCACCAAATATCACGATGGGGGGAAAATCGAACCGGCACGGAACATGCCGAGACTGCCTAACCTGCTTAGCTCAAGGTCTCCCATGAGGTCCGGGATACGCCACTCGTAACGATCTGCCACTAACTGCCTGCATCCGAATTTGCCGTCGACAATGCAGACGCTCTGTTTGGGATGAGCGAGGCTGCAGCCAATCCAAGAACCACGGCCGCGCCGACGATGCTGAGCGATTCCCGCAATTGCATTCATGAGCAGGACTGCCGCGAACACGAGCGCAATTCGGAAGCTCAGGGAAATCTTTAGAATGGGATCCTCCCGACGTCTAAAGAACTCGGACTCGTGAGCGGCAGAAGCTCGTCGTAGCGCACGTATTCGCCTGCTGGTAACCGCCCCAAGAATGCCTATCAGAATCAGCACTGCAAGAGCCACTTTTGGCCAAGCGAGCGTCCAAGCGGACATTCGGTCTGCCAAGTATCCTCCCGAAAGGAGCAGCAGAAGGTCCGAACCGCCAGCTATCCGGGGAACCGGAGGCCAGAGCTCCAGCCAAAGGTTCGCCCGATGGGACTCGAAGCTCGCCGCAATTGAAACAGGATCAGGGCATCGATGCTCAGGACCGAGGCGAGCACCAGAGCAGCCCCAACATGCAAGAACAAAACGAGCGAATAAACTGTCATAGTTTCCTCATCTCTGGTTAGCTGCAGACCCCTACGACCTTGCCGATTAGCGAGCGGTTCTGAACGGCTTTGATCATGAAATCGGCCACGTCCGCGTAAGAAATACTGAAACCGAAAGGGGGCAGGTGCCCCTCTCTCACCCGATATTTCCCTGTGTAGGGCTTGGGAGTCAGTTTGGGCGGACGCACCTCCACTCGAGCCCGCTCTTTTCGAACACTTTCTCCATCGCCGACGCGTCCGCAACGACTCCTGGGAAGAACAATCTGCCAAGGAGGTACGCCGGCGGGATAATCGCGTCTTTAAACAGGAAAGCCACGGACTCGACCACGAGGCGGGTAACTCCGGCATGTGGCATGGCGCTTGTCAGCGCGACGGCGAATTTCCGCAAAAGGTTTGCATCCGCTTTCGCCATTGGGACGCGCGGCCCGAAGGCTGACAAAACCGCATCATGCCCTTTAATTACGGGTTCGAGCTCGGCAGGATCCAAGAGATTTCCTTTCTTGATAGTGATGCGGTCACCAAACGCCTTGACTCGCTCCGGCGACCGAACAAATGCCGTGACCGAATGACCATGTTCCATTGCCTGCCGAACGATCTCCAGCCCCGTGCTCCCGGTGGCTCCCAGTACAACCAGCTTCATGCTGCCTCGCTTTCCCGAACGCTTAGCGCCCTCGCAAACGCCTCGTAGAGCCGGTTCGTATGGCGACCGGCGATACACTGCTCTTTCGATTTCGACGTTCAGGTTCTTCATGATCTCGGGAGGGTTGAAGCCGATCTTCTTGAATCCCTCGGCTGCACTTTTCTTCGCGTTCTGAAATGCTTCTTCGTCTTGCCAGACCGCTGTCGTCACCACGTTGTGGCGGCTCTCGCCGTCTGTCTTTTCGTAAATGAAACCTTCCACAAATCCAGGCAATATCCTAAGAAAGGTCGCGGACTTATGGACCTCTTCAAGAAATCTCTCCTTCGATTCTTCGGGTACGATGAACTTGTCGATTAAAACGATCTCCAATGTGTCCTCCTTCTTTCTGTTTCGTTATGCCGCGTCGATGTGACTTGCATATTAGCTTTAGATGACTATACTCAATAGAGGTTACATACACCTTTGGCGTGGCGAAAATGAAAAAACGTCCCTACAAATCATTGGTTCGCAACCGCCAGGCCGTCGATACGCGCCGACGCATCATTGATGCCGCACGACAGCTTTTGCAGAGCGAGGGCTATGATGGAATGACCGTCGAAGCAATCGCGCAGCGCGCGGAAGTATCGGCCCAAAGTGTCTACGCCATCTTCCGGTCGAAGACGGGAATTCTCACCGAGCTTCTCGATCAGTCCACGTTCGGAGATGAGTACGAGGAAGCCGTAAGGCAGGCGATGAGCGCGAGCGATCCCGAAACTCGTTTGCGGCTCGCTGCCCGCATTGCAAGGCAAATCCATGAACCGCTGAGTGCCACGTTCGATCTGCTGCGAGGTGCGGGCGTCGTCGCGCCCGAGCTAGCAAAACTGGAAGAACAGCGAGAACGCTTGCGCTATGAGAGGCAGGAGAGAATGATCATTTCTCTACGCGACGCAAAAAGGCTTCGACGAGGACTTAATCATCGGACCGCCAGGGATATCTTCTGGATGCTTACCGGGAGGGATGTGTATCGGATGATGGTGCGGGAGCGTGCGTGGTCTCCTGAGAAATACCAGAACTGGCTGGCCGATACTCTCGTGCATTCCCTGCTGAGTCCGGCAAGACGGAGTCCGGTTCGAAGCCTGGGAAGCGAGTAGGGTTGTTGGGCCTGCCTCGGCATCAGGGCAACTCTACTCAGTAGCGATTCTTGGACGGGGAATGCTAGGGTTTCTAAGACCGTGGATTCTTGGTTGCACAATGGAGTAGTTCGTAAGAAAACCTCTCAGTTCGGCCTAAGAGTTGGTTCAAACCATCCTCTAGTTGGGACGTGGGAAGAGGAAACCAACTCCAGCGGAACCACCACGACCGTGCTATACACAGTTTTCGTGAAGCAGGGTAAATTTGGAGTCAGCGCAATAGACGAAGAAGACGGAACCGTTTTGCGAATCTCTCAAACCAAATGGGATGGCAAGGCGCTGCATTTTACAAGCCTTTATCCACCTAGCAACCACAGAGCAAGACATGTGCTGGGGGCGTTGTCCAAGGGGAAAATGAGCCACGACATCAGTTGCACGTATGTCGATGGCGAATTCTTCTCCGGTCGGGAAGTTTGGACAAAGAGGCGCGAGAAAAAGAAACATGGCGGCGTCCAAAACACCACTTTGTGAATAACTCACAGAGGATGACGACGATAAATTATGACCAACGACCCTGATGCCTTGCTCCAACAAGCAGCCGAAGCCCTGAAGAACAAACAATACCCGGCAGCCGAATCGCTGCAACGGAAGGGCTGCGAGCTATTACGCGAACAGAGGGCGGAAGAATCTCGAATTGCGAACGAAATCGAAAAACTCGCTGATATTCACTGCGCTCAAAGCAAGTTCGATCTGTGCGCGAACGAGTATGCGGACGTCGTCAGAATGCGGGAAAAGTTCCTTCCCGAAAACGACTTTAGCATCCTCCGAGTTTTATACAGGCTTGCAAAGTCTCATTTCGAGGGACAGCAGTATGACCGAGCGGAATCTGAGATGCGAAGGGTGCTGTCCATGGGCGAAACCCATACCGATTCTCATGAGACCCTCGCCTTTTGCCTGTATGAACTCGGATTCCTTCTCTACTACGTGGGGAAGTATCAGGAGGCTGAACCTTTTCTGCTCAGGGCGCTCCCGATTTGCGAAACTAATTTTGCAGCTTCGCACCATCAGACAATTCAGGTATTAGGTGGGATTGCGCTCCTCTATGCAAATTGTACTGACCTCGGGAAAGACCCCGAACCATATTTTGTGAGGGTTATCGAGGCTTCCAAGTCTGAAAAAGAGTTGGAAGAGACTTACCTGATGAACCTCGGTCGTCTGGCGGGCTATGTGGCAGAACGCAAGAGATTTGAGGAGGCTGATGAGTTGTACTCGCAACTCCTGACCGCGCTAGATGCTTCAGGAAGGTGAATTGGTGGCTCACCTTGGTTCCGAAAAGCCGGATTCCGGCATTTACGGCGATATGGTTCAAAAGCGTTTGGCACACGCGGAACAGACTTTGTCAGAAGATGACACGGAGTTTGTAGAAGCCCTGTTGGCAGCCGGGAACAACGCAACATTTGAAGGCAGGTATGCAGAGGCAGAACCTTTGCTTCTGCGTGCGCTTGACGCATCTGGAAAAATTCATGGCGAGAAGAGTTCTCAAACTCTCTTTGCCCTGAATCGAGTGTGCATAATCAGCCGACTCTTGAAGAAATTCGAACAAGCAGAGCCAGCTATTCAGAGGGCATTGGCTATAGCGAGGGAATGTTATCTCGACCACGGTGTTTATCCTTGGACGGTGGAAAACCTTGCGCTTCTCAGAGAAGCCGAATCCAGAATTGTAGATGCCACCGAGGCATACGAAAGAGCGATCGCCGAATTTGAAAGAATTTTTGGCTTCCCATCATACGAAACAGCCGAGGCTCTCTATCATCAGAGCGGATACTTTCTGAGAGTCGGGGATTTGGGAGCCGCCGAAAAGGCCATAGGACGAGCCATCTCAGTCATGGACAAAATCGAGAAGCTTTCCGACTACGAAAAATCAGATTACCTCGGAACGCTCGCTTCGGTTTTGGAAGCGACTGAGCGTAGCTCTGAAGCCGCCGAAATGCAGAATCGCAGTCGGGAACTCTTTCAACAAGCAAAAGCACGAGATGAAAGTGAAGAGTAGGTTTACCTCCATCAAGCAGGTTCGACGGCTATCGACACAAGAATGAGGAACGATGCTCGTGGATATGGCGTCTGATAAAGGACCACACACACTCGACTTGCAACAGCGAGTCGAGAGGGATGGATTTGCTGTCGTTCATTCACGCCTTGATGACGAAACCGTAGAACAACTTGGCTCTCATCTCAGCAACACTTCGTATGGGATGAGAAATCTTTTGGCGGTGCCGTTGGTTCGTGAGTTGGCTGCCTCGGCTTCGGTGCGGATTCTGGCCGAGACGGTCATCGGGAAGAATTGTTTCGCAGTCAAGGGCACTTTCTTCAACAAGACGCAAGAATCGAATTGGAAAGTTGCATGGCACCAAGACCTGACCATCATGGTTCAGGAGCGTCATGAGGTTCACGGTTTTGGCCCGTGGACGATCAAGGCTGGCATCCCGCACGTGCAACCGCCAGCGGAAATCTTGAGCCATATCATCGCGATAAGACTACATCTTGACGAGAGCGGGCCGGACAATGGGCCTCTGCGCGTGATTCCCGGCTCTCATCACGAAGGCCGTCTCTCTTCGGGAGAGATCGCCAAATGGCAGAAGAGCAACAGCGTGGTTTGCACGGTTCCTCGGGGCGGCGCATTACTCATACGACCGCTTCTACTACATGCTTCCTCTGCTTGCGTCGTTTCCCGACCCAGAAGAGTAATTCATCTCGAATTTTCTTCCGATGAACTGCCAGACGGATTGCAGTGGCACGACCAGGTCTAGGGCAGGGCGACATGCAGTGATCTGCCGCGCATACACGATGTGCCAGTTTGCCCAAACAACCGGGCAGCGGTGTCTAAGAGAACTGGATGGATACCGTGAAGCGCAAAGTTCGAGCACTCGCCATTGTGATTCTCTTGGCGCGACCCACTGCCCTCGGGGGACGGGAGATGCACTTCGGTTTGCCGTTTTTGGTCGCCGTGGACAGCAAGTACGGCTACATGGGCGCCAACTGTCGGATGGTTGTTCCGGCGCAATTCGACGAAGCCTTCGAGTTCACCGAAGGTCTTGCTGCGGTGAAGGCCGGAGACAAATGGGGGTACATAGATCGGAGTGGGAAATTCGTGATCGCTCCACGATTCGCTGGTGCGTTTCACTTTGCGAACGGGCTGGCCAGCGTGCAAATCGACAAGACCAGTGCATTGTGGGGCTTTATCGACCGGACTGGGAAACTCGTTATCAAGCCACAATTCGGTACGCCGCTCTGGTTCTCCGAGGGGTTGGTCGAGGGCTATGGCGAAGAGAACGGCATCCTTAACGTACCGCTTGGCTATGTGGACAAGAGCGACAGGTACGTCATCCGGCTTGAGGAACAGGGCATGATGATTGAGTTCTTGGTCGGATTTTCGGAAGGGCTTGCAAGAGTGTCGATGCGACCACAGCACGATGACGGCAGCGTGGGGCCGAGCCGCTGGGGCTACCTTGACCACACCGGAACGTGGGTTATTCCACGAGCGTTTTCGCGAGCAGGCGATTTCCACGATGGACTCGCGGCGGCGTCCCGAGAGGATGGCACTTGGGGGTACATTGACAAGACAGGCCAATTCGTAATTGCGCCCCGTTTTCAAGCCGCGACGGAGTTCTCGGAAGGATTGGCAGCGGTGAGAGTCGGCGGGAAATGGGGTTTTATCGACCGGACGGGCACCGTGGTGATTGCTCCGCAGTTCGAAGCGGTCAGCATCTTTCGAGGGGGCATGGCTGGAATAGCAAGCGGTCGAAAGATCGGATATGTGAACGGCGCGGGCGAGGTGGTAGTGCCTCCGTCACTGGAATACGGTTCGGAGTTCACGAATGGAGTGGCGCTCGTGTCCGACAGCAGGGGCTACAAAATCATCGATTCCAGTGGCCAAATGCTCTGTCGCCCCGAGGAGAAGTGAGCATTTTGCCAGAATGTTGACGTGGAGAAGGAGACCAAGCAGGCAGAGTGGATGGGTGTCGGTGTTTTAGGAATCAGAAACTATCGCGTGGAGCCCTCTGCGATTCTTGACCTTGCGAGGAAATTTTGTGAGCGGGGATTTTTCACTCTCTGCGCGTCTTACCGACAGCGAGCAACAGACCTGCCAACAGTGAGTACCTCAATCCAATCCAAGTCGAAAGTTTCAGCAAGGTAGTTTCTGTCTATGGAGACCGTGCACCGGAAGGGCTTGAAGAACTCGACGAGCAGGTCGAGCAGGTCGCCAACTTAAATCAATTAGTGACGCCAGAATGCACGAAGACGATTCGTGTCCCAGGCTCCTTTCCAAACGGCCCGTTCAAAACCCTTCCTAACGAGGCATACAAACGTTCACCCACCCTTAAATACCTAATCCAAGAGGATGGCACGGTGTCGGACGCCGCCATTACTCGCACTTCTGGTGTAGCCGACATGGACAAAAAGTTTCTCGATACAATCGCTCAGTGGAAATACAAACCTCGTCCTGCCGGATGCGGGGTCATAGAGACCGCTGAGCTAGCTACGAGCGAGCCAGACTGCACGTGGCACGAATAGTATTCGAAGTTTTCTAGCCGCCTTAGAGACGGAGGCGGACGATCCGAAACACGAAAGACCGTCGCATTCTTGGTTGCACAGTAGTTGCACAAATGCTCCCAAATAGGGGCTCTTTACACGAAAATCGGGCATCTCACCCGAACGTAACTTGTTGATTCCGAACATCAGCGTGTGGAATCGGGAATTTGCTAAACCGTTTTAGGGACTAAACACCCTAACGGGGGTTCGAATCCCCCCTCTCCGCCAGAATATAAGTGCTTGAAAATACAGACTTTATTTGCACGCTTTTTCCGTGTTACTCATTCGTGGATTTTCCCTGCTGAACTTTTACTGTTGTGTTTAGTAACTCGAAATCTCAAACGCATGAGAAAAGAGGACTTCCAGTACTCGTGTTTGGGGGTTCGAAGTTCTACTTCTCCGCACCGTGCAAACGATAACAACAATCCAACCCACAAAAATGCGAGTTTGGTTTCGAACTGCTTCCCGACGGAATGGTCGCAGCCATTGAGAATCGTGGATTCCCTCCTTGATAATACAGCGCACGAAATCTGAGGACGGACATGACAGCAGCTGCGGTTTTGGAAAACCGCCACCTAAAGTTTGGATCAGGCGGAACTATTCTTGGCCAAATTCTGGAGCGTTTTACAGTTAGGAGATTTTTAAGGTACCTGACTGTGTTCGGCTCTGCTCCTCAAAAAGAAAACGTATAGAAAATGAAAGCTCTTAAGAACGGGGGGAGCTCCGGCGCAAGCTACCTGAATCTTCGGCTTCGTACTTGGTGCAAAAAGCAACCTAGTCGTTCAATGCAGCCGCTTTGTTCGTCAACACTTCGTAGATAGGTTCGCGTTGCAAACGTGACGAAATAAAAAGCTCACAAGATTGGAGATCATCAGCGGAACAACGACGGCATAGTCCCGCGTCATTTGAAAGATCATCACCACGGAAGTCATCGAACGCTCGCACGATTCCGGCAACAGCACCCATACCGACCAAGGCGTAAGCACCGGGAGCAGCCACGAACCCTGAAAACAGATTGTGCGCCACGGTTCCCAGGCTGCCACCGAGCATCGCCCCGATGAATAGAGAAGGACCGAAGATTCCGCCTGCGTTGCCGGACGCATAGGAAATCGTCACGCCGATCAGCTTCAGCGCCAGGAGCAAGAGCATCAGCTTCAACGCCATACCCCGTTGAGCGCATCCCCGACGTAGGAGTAACGTGACCTGAGGACTGACCTACTGTATTGCACACGGAGTGTGTTCAAGGTGCCGCGACGCGCCTTAACCCTTGCTGACGCTTGGCCTTGTTCACGACTTTTTCGCACAGGATTCGGCGGACGGGACTTGCGGCGAGGAAAGTTGCGCGAAGAGGTTCATCAGACAAGAAAGAATTGGCGATTTTGAGTATGCAGGTTTCCGCGCGCTCGCGATTTGTTTCCGCCGTTTTGTGTTCCTTTACGCTTTGGTACAACTGCCAGGCCGTGGCATAGACTTGCCAGGCCGCGCCCTGGACTTCGGAGCAGTCGATAATTGCGAAGGCACGCTCAATCGAGGCGCGGGCACCCTGCAAATCATTTTCAGCCAAGGCCACTCGCGCCTGCAGATCCCAGGCGAGCGCCTGGAGATGCGGATCGCTGGTGGCCAGCGCGGACTTTAGAACGCCGTCGGCCGCAGTCCGCGCTTTTGCGACGTTCTCGGAGAGAAGCCAGGCATTGCTCAATTCGAGCTGTGCCGTCATCCTCCACTCCCAGTGCATGAAGAATTTTGTGTGCTCATCAAGATCTTGTATGCGCGTGAAATGTTCAACTGCTTCAGAGTGTTTGCCTTGCTGGAGCGCGATGTTGCCGGCAGCGATCTCGTCAATCGCGAGGTATTGCGCGTCGGGGAATTCTCCTCCCCTGACATTACGAGCCGCGCGGCAAATCTGCCTGGCACCCTCGAAGTCAAAAACGTTTGCCCGAAGCATGGCTTCGCGAAGGGTTAGCAGCCAATATAGCGACAAGTTCTGATCCGGAGACGTTCTGCCAGCGTTGGTAATCTGCAACACTTTTCCAAATTGTCCAATGCGGAGAAAAATGATCAGGTTTGCGCTCAGCGCGCCAAAGTGCGCCAGAAAGTTCATTACCTGGCCCGCGCCGAGTGAGCTGGCTTCAGAAACGCTGCGGTCGCAGAGATCCAATGCCTCAGCGTACTTGCCATTGAGCATTAAAATATGTGCATACACGATCCGCTGATAGGGATGCAACTCTGTTGGAGACAGACGGAGCAAAGTTTCGTAAGCGGACTTGCACAATTCCGCCTGTGCTTCGCTCCAGGAATCAAACACCAGGCGGAAACCTGAAGCCAGCATTTGGGTGAGCGCCAAACGCGCGGGATCGTTGCAGCTCACGCTGATTTCAACGGCCTCATCCAATGCCGCGACACCTTCTGCGGGACGAATAAAGCCCAGCGGATACATCGCGCAGGTTAACGCGTGCATCTGAGCCGCCTTGAGACCAGCTTGCTGGGCGCGTGCCGCCGCGGCTGCATACGTCTGGGCAGAGTCAACCAGAGCACCCAGAGCGAAATGTGCATGTCCGATAGACACAAGGATGCGAACCTCAATTTCGGCTCGAACTGTAAGAGTAAGCTTCATCACTAAGTCGTGCGCGTGCTGCAGTATCTCGATGCAATCACGGTAGGCGAATCGCCCAACCGCATTGTCCGCCGCAATCAGTAAATAATTGACGGCTTGCTCGTAGTCGCGGCCCCCTTCGAAGTGCAAGGCAAGTTCGGTCGCCAATTCTTGTTCGCAGGGATCGCAAAACGCCTTGAGCCTCTGTGCCAATAGCAGGTGTAATTTCGAGCGAGTGATTTCGGAGAGCCGCCTATACAGCACTTCCCGATAAAGTGAATGCCGGAAATCATAGTGCGCGGAAATCTGGCCGTTCGCCAACTTGTGAATTCCCGCGGCCTTTATAAATTGCAGCCTGTCGGCGAGTCCCTCGCAAGCTTCGTCAATGCTGCCACTTTCGAATTCGGCCGTGGTGCTAATCGCCCATACGGAGAAACGCTCTCCGGCAACGCTGGCGCTTCTCAGAATGCACTGCTCTAGAGAACTGAGCTGATGGAATTGCATCTCGATCAGCTGATCCAGCGTCTCCGGGACACTCGGCTCAACATCTGCAAGCGCCACGCCCAGTGTCCATCTCCCATCGGCTTGTGCAATCAGTCTCTTCTTCACCATGTCTTGGAGGATGGTTACCATGAAAAGCGGGTTGCCGCCGGAGCGCCGGTAGATCAGGTTCGCAAATCCGGAAGGAAAGTCCCCGCCAACAAATTTGATGGCGAGGTATTCGGAGACATCTGACTCCTCAAGCCTTTCAAGGCTGATTTCGTGACCTAGATCGTGGAGCACCAAATCCTGCTTTAGTGCTTTCAAAGGACTCCCCGAAATGATGACATCAGCGGGGCGATACGTAGCCAACAACAGCAACTTCGCTGGCCCACGCCGGCGTGCCAGTGCGGAGATAAAATCCAGAGTGGACGGATCAACCCAATGCAGGTCTTCCAGGATAAGGACGAGCGAATCCTGCGCTGTCAGCGATTCCAACGCTTCACAAATTTCACGTACCATTCGCTCGCGCGTAGCTCCGAGGATTTCTTTTTGCAGCGCCTCCCGTTGATCCGACTTTACGAGCGAAGGGAACTGAATCAACCAGGTGGGGGCTTGCTTCGCCAGTGTATGAACCACGGAACCCCCGCCCGAATCACGAACCCATTGGCCGAGCGCCTCCAACACGGGGTAGTAGGCTTCTTTGCCGCCGAAACCTTCCACGCATTGTCCGCGAACTACTCGTAGATTGGGTTGGCGGGTAGCTGTCTTATGAAACTCATCAATCAGGGTTGTCTTTCCGACTCCGGCCTCTCCGGTGATGAAGATTATCTGCCGCTGAGCTTTCAGGACTCGATTGAGGTAGCCGTCCAATTGAGCCATGGCGGCTTCGCGACCGACCATTTTCCGGGTGCCGTTGAGGCTCGCGTCTGAGAGGGTTCCAGGGCTTACTTCAGTCACCGCCGCTACGAACTGATATCCCCGCCGCGGAAATGTCTCAATAAATTCAGGTGTATCGTGACGATCACCCAAGGCCTTCCTGATTTCCAGGACGTATTTCTTGATGACCTCCGGGTTTACATACGTTTCCGGCCAAAGGGCTTCGAGTATTTCATCCTGCGTTACGAGCCGATCCGCATGCTCGACAAGGTAGCGCAGTACATCAAAAGCCTTTGGGGTGAGCGACACACGATCTTCCCCGTTCCACAAGCAGTGGTTCACGGTGTCGAGCCGGAAGGAATGGAATTGTTTCATTCTGGGGGCCGGTTCGCTTCTCACATCAGGCAAGCGGTTTCCGAGAGTCTACGCCATTAACATGAACTTTACATTAAAGATGATAGCCGAAGCCCGTCCCAGTCTTAGACGCGGGGGAATTGGATTCTCGTCAGCCTATTTGGTCTCACGTCACCAAAATTGGACCGGAATCGTCACCTGGAGGTCATGTCAGCCTTCTGCTCACCGTATACGCTGCCATCGTAACCGGTAGGCCGAACAAGCCAGAGCTGGTATCTCAAATAAAAGGACAAAAACAAATGAAGAAGACATTGCTTGGAGTGCTCACATTACTGTGCGCAACTTCGGTATTTGCATTTGATAACGACGATTCGATCGTTCGCTGGAGAAACATCGTTGGTGTGATTACTGCACCGAGCGTCGATAACCCGGTAGCAGGCATCCGCGCCGGAGCGGGCCCGTGGTCTGTCCGCAGCGGGCGCGCACACGTGAATCTTTTGAACGGAACCACGTTCTTTGAAGTCGACGGACTGGTCCTCAATGGCAGCAATTCGAGCGGAACTCCAGGCCCGGTAACCGCGGTGACCGGCACGCTGGTGTGCAATGGGGGTACCGCGGCGGCAGCCGTTCTCGACACAGCGCCCGTTTCGCTCAACGTGCACGGTGACGCTCACTTTGCAGGCCAAATCGCAGGTGTGCCAGCAACCTGTAACAACCCAGTGTTTCTGATCCGAATTTCAACCCCTGCCGGCGCTGCTGGCCGTTGGATTGCCACCGGAACCGATCGGTTCATCGGCGACGACGGAAAGTAAGTATAACGTTGCTGTCACAAAGGCGAGGCCCAGCGGACTTCGCCTTTTTTTATCTGCCTCTGGGGCGGCACTCCACGCTGGCCTATATTTTCGGTTCACGTCACCAAAATTGGACCGATGGCGTCACCGTCAGGTCACACCTTCACCGCTTTCTTCGCCTAGTCTCAACACTATGCGCGGAGCATTTGTAGTCCAACTAGGGCCGGAAACGAAACCGAGTGAGGGCCGATTCGAAGGCTTGGTGGAAGAAGTTGATTCCGGCAGGGAGCTGCGATTCCGTTCCGCCGAGGAGCTGATGAACTTTTTGGGCCAGCGGTTTGACCTAGCAAAGGCTTCAGTCGACAAGACCCGAGCCAGCAACAAAATGGAGCAGGTCCCATCCAAGAAGAATCCCCGTAAGGAAAGAAACTGGTCATGAAAATGATACGCACTCAATTTTTTCGCGCCATCGTGATCATCACCTTGATCAGCTCATGCGTTTACCTAGCATATGGGAAAGAGAGTCCTAACATTTACATCGTGCGCAACGTCGCCTGGAATGACTTCATAGCGCAGATCGCCTCTGTCCCATACGAATCTCCGCAAGATTCGCTCGGCAAAGAAATGCTGATTATTCAAAAGTTCCTCAAATCGCACGAGACCGAGGTGAGAGTTGGAATTTACGATGTCGAAGTGTTCAAAGCTATCGATCAGGCGCGAGCTCGTCTCCAGAAAGCCGATAGCGATCTGGAAACGCTACGAAACGAGCTGTCTTACAAGGAAGAACAAGCAAGATTGGGGAGGTGATGTGTGGAATTCAGAACAACCGTTACCTGCAGCAAATGTCAGCAGCCTATTCTTTCGGGAGAGGGCTTCGGCTTCGTCTGCTTCAAAATTCCTGGCAAGGAGGGCTACCGCTTTTTCCACCGCATGTTTGGTGGCGCGGACTGCTGGGAAGCCTACCTGAAGGAAGACAAGTCTGAATGAGACGGGCATTCACGGAAGACCCTGATCCGTTTGCAGAAGTCGCTTGATGCGAGCCTGCTGGGCGCGACGAACGTGATCGCGAATGGCTGCTTCGGAAGCGGCCGAGTCGCGCGCCTCGATCGCGTCGACAATCGCGCGGTGTTCCAACAAGGCCGTCTCGCGGCGCTCGCTGCCAGTACGCCCGGCTGGTTGAAGAAGAAGCATGGCGGTTTGAATATATTCGAGCATCTTCAAAATGTAACGATTGTGAGCGCAATAATAGATCGCTTCGTGGAATCTGCGGTTGTGATCCGCCAGCTTTCCCGCATCGTCGAGAATTCGTACTTCCAGCTCGAGCATGTCACGCAACGCAACAATTTCTATATCAGAAGCATTCCGCGCCGCCAACCCAGCTGCTGTGGATTCGAGAACCTCGCGAACGGCATAGAGTTCCATAATGCTTTGATAGTCCAGTTTGGTCACGACCCGTCCGCGTGCTCCGTCCACAGTAACCAGTCCGTCGGCTTCAAGCGCTGCGATCGCTTCCCGAATCGGGGTACGACTCATATTGAGCATGGTCGCTAATTCGCTCTCCAGGATTCTGGCGCCCGGCTTCAGTCTGCCCGTGGCAATGGCCGCGCGAAGCAGTTCGTAGGCTTTAATTCCGCGAGATCCTTTGCCGCCTGCCTGATCGGACGCCCGCTCCGGGAACTCGCTGGCTTTCTCTGACCGCACGGCAGAAGGCGACGAGCGGTTAGATGTGTTTTTCGTTCTCTTGGCGTGCCGTGGCATAGCGTGTGTTTCCTCTAATTGCGCCGCATGCGAATGTGTCCAGAAGCATAGCATGGGAGACAGCGTCTCGCGACAATCCCAAGACAATAATACTACAGTATGTAGACGTATACATGTGCATTCATTCCGTGTATTCAATCGCATCTGACAATTGCAGCAGTTACTCGACGCATGGTCACCAAAATCGGACCGAAAAAGCACGCGGACGTCACGAATCGACTGAACAGCACGGTTTATGTTGCCAAAGGGTCAGCAGTACGGCCGCTCTAAGACGAAAGATAAGGAGAAAAAAGAAGTGAACAACAATCGCAGTAAGAAGTTCCCTGGCGGCGCAGCCGCCCGCATCATTCGCTGGTCACTGGCGATACTCGCTGTTCTGGCTATTTCCGGCGCCGTCTACGCGCAAGAAAAAGCCCATGACGACGACAGGGAGCAGATTAATTTCAGCCCGATTCCGAACCCAGTGACCCCCAGCAACATTACTCCGCCGGTGGAAAACCATCTGTTTTTGGCCGGCCACGCGTTTGGTTCTCAGGGCTATGTCTGCCTGCCCAAGGACGGAAGCGTTTCCTGGACCGTCAACGGAGCACGACCTGAAGCCACGCTTTTCGCGACTTTCTTCGGAGAGCCGATTCAGATCATCACCCATTTCCTGAGCCACAACGACGATCCCAGGGCGCCGCAACCGGTGGCCTTCGGCAACGCCACTTGGCAGAGTTCTTTCGACAGCAGCAAAGTGTGGGCAAGTGCAACCCCCGCGACAACCGTTGTTGCCGGCACCGATCAGAGTTGCCCGAATACCGGCTCGATTGCCTGCCTGCTGTTGACAGCAATCGGCACGGAAGAGGGGCCGACTGGCGGCAAAATCCTGTCCAAAACCACCTTTGTCCAACGCTTGAACACGAAGGGCGGATCGGCTCCCTCTAATCCCGCGACTGGCTGCTTGGCCACAAGCGACATTGGTCGTCAACTGCTCGTGCCGTACACCGCCGACTATTTCTTTTATCGCGCGGGCGAATAAGTAGTTCATCCCTGCGGCTGTGAGAATCCGAGTCGCACGCAAAGTCGCGCTAACGGTGCTCTTCGCGTGCGAGGTCGGAGAACTGTTCCGGGTCATCACGAATGGCGTTTCGCAAGGTAGTAATCGGAAAGTTTGAAAAAAATCTAAGAGAAAAAATAAGGAGCATGAAGTGCGAAATTACAGCAATGAGAAGTTATTTGGAGCATTTTTGGTTTTGGCGGCGATGTTCTTTTCGGCAGGCGCTGCAGCGCAAGAAACACAAGTCCTGGTAAATACCGGAAACACCGACGGCAAGTTGGGAGCGTTGTCGCGCCCGGCGAGCGTCAACAAACTGGAGACGGAGACGGCGGATGACTTTGTCCTGAGCCAGACCACGGTGCTCACCGGGGCGACCATCACCGGTCTGGTCACCACGTCCTTGGCGAACATTTCCAACGTGGAAATCGAGATGTATCACCGTTTCCCGGAGGATTCGATCGCTAATCGCACACCACAGGTTCCCACCCGGCTGAACTCCCCCTCCGACGTGGAAATCGATTCCGCGACGCGGAATGGAAATAACCACACGCTGCGCTTCTCGACAACGCTGTTGAATCCGACCTTCACCGCCCAGCAAACGGTGGTGAACAACATCAGCGTAAAGCAGGGTGAACCCGCGGTGACCGGAGCGGAAGTCGAGATCACCGTTACCTTTAGCAGCCCGATCGTTTTGCCGGCCGGGCACTACTTTTTCCGCCCGGAAGTGCAAGTGAACGGCGGAGACTTCCTGTTCCTCTCGGCCCCCAAACCGATCGTCGCACCGGGGCAAGCGATTGCGGGAGACCTGCAAGCGTGGATCCGCAACTCCAAACTTTCGCCGGACTGGCTGCGCATTGGGGCGGACATCATTGGCGGCAGTCCTGCACCAGCGTTCAATATGACCTTTTCCTTGAGCGGCGCGAAGTTGGACTCTGCCGGCACGCCCGGAGCAGAAGACTGTCACGACGTCACCATTTCCGGCTTGGCTGAACAGTTCGGCAGCGTTAACTCAGCTGCCTCCGCACTGGGATTCTCCAGTGTTCAAGCCCTGCAGAATTCTTTCCGCGCATTTTGCGCGCAGTAGAAGAGCACATAAACGCAGCGCTGTTTTAACCCCCGGTGTTGAGAGAGGGCGCTCATAGTAATCGCCCTCGCTCAACAACCAATTTCAACCTCATTGTCGCTTACCGTTCTTTGCAAGCTCGACTTCGCATCACGCCGCACGACGTAAACCTAGAGGACAAGAGGTAAGTCGAAAATGTCGAGCGGTCGGCCTCACGACTGTTCGAAGAACGTCATTCCGCCCGGCTGTGCGGTTGCCCAGCATGACTTGGGAAACTTCCTGCACAGCCAGAATGTCAGAAGTCGTTTGCCGCATGACTGAGTTCTATCGAGGAGGATGACTAGAGCCAGTTCACCACGCTTCAGAAGGCGAGGCTAAGTAGAGCTCGCTTTTTTGCCCGGTCATCCGAAGAGGACTTTGCGCGGGTCAACCTTCGGCGCTCACGTTACCGAAATTGGACCGAAGCGTCACCGGTAGGTCACTTCTTTGCATTTTCGTTCACCTATTCTCACATCGTTGTGCGTGACGCATCCGTAGTCAAGCTTACGACCGGAAAAGTATACACACGCTGTTCGCACGAGAAAGAACGAGGTAGTCCAATGGGCGCAGTTGCAAAGGATCCAATTGCACAACTGACGCTGGGTCCGGCACAGGCAGTGCCGTGGCTTGTTGTGAATGCGCCGGCGACATCAATGCGAATTATGGATCCCAAAGAAATGTGGAAGCTGTCGCAATTCGCAGCAGTCATTGTCCTGGTGCCCGAGTGCGCCACGTATAACAAAAGTGATTCGGTAAAGACCACAGGAAACAGTTCGCTTGTGGAGACTTCAAGAACATCAGTTCTCGACTTGATCGAAAAACGCTCGATACCGTCCAACGCCAATGGCGACGAAAGCGAGCTTGTGTTTGGCGATGTGAAAGTGAGCTTTTCGTCCATGGAGGCAAGCCGCAAAGGTGAGCCGGTAAAGCTAACGCGGCTGGAATTCAAGACGTTGAAATACTTCGCGCAAAATCCGGGACGCGTCATTGCGCGAGACGAATTGCTCAACCAAGTGTGGGGTTACAAGAACTATCCCTGCACTCGCACCGTCGACAACCACATTTTGAGACTCCGTCAGAAACTTGAAAGAGACGCTTGTCGGCCGTTCCATTTTCGAACCGTGCACGGTGTCGGCTACAAGTTCTTGCCTTAGCGCGGTAGTCCGGTTCAAGGACACAGGGATGACGTCGCCCAATCAATAGGTGAATAAACATGAAAGACGCACTTACAGGGCCCGCAACAGTCGAGAGGAGTGAGGGGGAAGCCATAGCGCGCGCCCGGCGCGGCGATGCTGGAGCGTTCGAATACCTCTACAAAGCGCATTGCCGACACGTATACAGCCTGTGCTTGCGCATGATTAGGAATCCGTCCGAAGCCGAAGATTTGACGCAGCAAACATTCTTGCAGGTCTTTCGAAAGATCGGGACGTTCCGCGGCGAGTCAGGGTTTTCAACTTGGCTGCATAGGGTGACTGTAAACATTGTGTTGATGCATCTACGTCGGAGAAAGCGAACCGAAGTTCTGCTCGAAGACTTAAACCATCCTGGCTCGGATAACGAAGCTCCACGCGAATTCGGTGCCAGCGACACTTCGATGTTTGGTGCGATCGACCGGCTTAACTTGAGGCGCGCCATCCGCAAGTTGCCTTCCGGATACAAACGTTTTTTCTTGCTGTACGACGTCCTTGGATACGAACACCACGAGATCGCTCAACGTTTGGGATGCTCGACCGGTTGTTCAAAGTCGCAACTTCACAGAGCCCGCAAACAACTGCGTCGACTATTGCAAGGAGAGCGGTGCGTGGCACGCGAGGCGGATGTCGCCGCAGCTTAAGACGAGCTTTCAAGGTGCCTTCGGGTTAGGAATTTTCGAGTTTCAGATTTCAGTTCGGCCCGGCCGGGTCGCCGGAATATTTGTGCCTGTTAGAAGGAGATTTACAGTGAAACGCAGAGTTGCTGTTTATTTTGTCGTTTTTTTTCTATTCGGATTCTTGTTCGTCGCGGACATCGTCACCGCGCAAACGATCGCTTACCGGCAGGCCAATCTTGCTTCGAACCTTTCGAACGTCGCCAACAATGTTACGCCGGGCTTGGCCGATCCGTGGGGGATTGCGTTTCTTCCCGGCCAGCCATTCTTCGTGGCCGACAACAACGCCGGCCGCGTGACGGCTCATGACGCCAGCGGGCTGGGAGTACGCCCCGGCAATTTCACGGTTCCCAATTCGTCCGGAACCGGGTTCGACACTCCTACTGGCATTGTTGCCGATCAGAACTCTTTCTTTGGCAGCGCATCGTTGGTGAAGCCTTTCATCCTGGCAACCGATCAAGGAACGATTTTCACCTGGGGACCGGACGCTCGGGGCGATCTTCCTCAGCACGCGACGCTGGAAGTCAATAATGCTGCGAGAAGCGCGGTCTACAAAGGTGTGGCGATTCTGAACTCTTCGTTAACTCAACCGGCGCTGGCGGTCACCGATTTCCACGGTGGATTCATCGACACCTTTATCCCTGGATTTGCTCCAGTGGCCCTTCCGGGTTCGTTTACGGATCCAAATCTCCCATTGGGATTCGCACCTTTCGGCATTCAAGTGATTGGAAGACAAGTCTTCGTTGCTTACGCGCTGCAAGATGCCGCCAAGCACGATCCGGTGATTGGTGCAGGAAACGGCGTCGTCAGCATTTTCGACATGGATGGCAATTTCATCAGGAAATTTGCGACCGCCGGTGCTTTGAATGCGCCGTGGGGAATTGCCCAGGCCAGTGCAAACTTCGGCCCCTTCAGCAACGACATTCCGATCGGCAACATAGGCGATGGAATTATCAACGCGTTCGACCCCGCTTCAGGACGCTTGGTAGGCAAGCTCACTGATGGCGACGGCAAGGACATAACCGATGTCGACCTTCACGGTCTCGCCTTTCGGGCCGACGGATTTGCGGACCCGAACGCCCTGTTCTTCGCCTCGGAATTCAGCAGCGAGCGGGACGGACTTTTCGGCGCAATTACTACCGGCCTGGTCAGCGTGACCACAGTATCCGCTCCGGAGCCAAACGTAGACGAAAACATAACGATCACCGCCAACATCGCACCCGGTCCCGGCAACGTTGGAGAGTTGACTGGCCTAGTCACCTTTCTGGACGGCTCCACTCGCCTGGGAACTGCTCCCTTAGCGAACGGCTCAGCGGCGATGAACGCAATTTTCGATGGCGCTGGAATTCATAACATCACCGCTCTGTACAGTGGAAACGCCACGTTCTTGCCGAGCAGCGAAACCATACCTCTCCAAGTGACCGCCCTTGCTACCAGGTCCACTCTTGTGGCTCCGGCGACTGCCGCTCCCGGCTCCGCGATTACGCTGACGGCTACAGTTAGTTCAGCTGGAGGCGTCCCTACCGGCAGCGTCGTGTTCCTCGATGGAGCCACACAGCTCGGAACTTCTCCGTTGGACGACGCTGGCGTCGCCACGTTGAGGAACAACACCCTCGCTACTGGCACTCACTCTCTTACTTCGTCTTATACCGGAGATGGCAAATTTGGAGCCAGCACGTCTGCCGCAGTCAGCGTTGTCATTGCCAACGCAGATTTTTCTGTGGGAGCAACTCCCTCCACCGCATCGGTAATCGCGGGCCGCTCGACTCAATTCATGTTGAACGTGGTGCCCACCGGCGGATTCGCAAACAGCGTGGCATTTTCTTGTACGCCAGTTGCCGGGGTAACCTGCAACTTCAACCCTGCGGCCGTCACTCCCGCCAATGGAACCGCGAGCACCGACCTGACCGTCACCACGTCGGCCAATGCATTGCAGTTTGGATTTTTGATTCCGGACGTAATTGGTCCCTTGACCGTATTCGCGGCCATGGCGTTACTTAGCCTCGCGATGTGGCGTACCCGGAGTCTTCCATACTCTCGCCGTCCACAATTCGCCGTCGTGATCACAGCGATTGTCATGCTCGGGATTGCCATCGGCGGTTGCGGCGGATCCGCCAGCAGCTCGCAAGTAAATCGGGGCACGGCCACAATCAATGTCGTCGCGCAATCCGGCGCCATTTCTCACACAACGACCGTCAGCCTTACGGTGCAGTAACAGGAAGGAATGGCGATGATCGAATCATTTTTATACGGAACCTGGATTGGCGGCCAAGTCCTTTACTGGTTTTTCTTGCGACCTCAGACACATCTTCTCGGCGTCCTTTATTGGGAGGCTTTGCAACTCAGGTTTAGCAGAAATCTTGTGCAGGGGGAATAATGCAAATTCTCGCCATATCCGGAAGCCTTCGCGCCGCTTCCACCAATACCACTCTTCTCAAAGCCGCTGCCGCCATGGCGCCGGAGGACGTTACGCTCAGTCTCTACGATGGGCTCGGCGATCTCCCGCCCTTCAATCCCGACGTTGACAAGGATCCTGCCCACGCCGCCGTGGCCGAGTTTCGCTCTCAACTGCGCGAGTCGGCCGGAGTAATCTTCTCTACCCCGGAATATGCTCACGGTGTTCCGGGGGTGCTGAAGAACGCGCTCGACTGGGTCGTTGCCAGTGGCGAGCTATATGAGAAACCTGTTGCGCTTTTCAGTGCCTCGCCGCGCGCCGGCTATGCCCAGGCATCTCTTGTCGAAACACTCACTGTGATGTCCGCGAGAATCGTTCCAGAGGCTTGCATCGTAGCGCCACTGCTGGGGAAGAACCTCCATGAGCACGAAATCGCCGCGGGGCCAGATCTTTCTCGTGCAGTTCGTTCCGCACTCAGGGCGTTTGCAAGCGCAACGAGCACCCATAGTCGCATAAGTGTCCGTAGTTTTCTGGAACATGAAGAACCAGTTGGACACGAAGGGTAGTGAACGGTGCAGCTATGAAAAAGATTTTCTTGCAGCGCGCGCAGCGGTCGTTGATTGGCGGGCTGATGATGGTCATGTTATTGGCAAGCGTCACGATCGCGCGCTCGCAAACGAACAATTACGAATTCAACGATTCCCATTTTCACTTGACCAACAATATTCAAGAAGGTCCTGACACTCATGATTTCCTGAAGACGATGGGAAACAAAGCTGGCCGCGTGGCGTTGTTCGGCGTCCCCTTACAGCAACAGTGGTCGTACCGCGTTGACGGAGATCGTGCGCCGACCTACTACCTGCACTCTGACGCCCCTTTGTACTGCTACTCTTTCACGGACGCGTGGATTGCGATGGCATATAAGTCTTTGACCAAGGAACAGCAGGTCGGTTTTGATCCTATGATTACGGGCTTCAATCCAACGGACATGTATGCCGTGGATCACATTCGCAGAGTGCTGCAGACTTTCGCCGGCGTGTTCACTGGCATAGGCGAGTTCACGATTCACAAGGAGTTTGTTTCTGCGAAAATTCCGGGTGAAGTCGCAAGCCTTCAGAATCCGGCTCTCGATCGCATACTCGATTTCGCTGTCGAAGTTGGCTTGCTGGTCATACTTCACAATGATGTCAACATCCCTATCGCAAAGGACGTTGCGAAAGATGAGCCCGAACCTGCGTACCTCAACCAAGTAAAAGCCGCCTTCAAGCGGCATCCCGATACGACCATTATTTGGGCCCACATGGGTTTGGGACGCTTGGTCGTACCGGCGAATGGGTGCCTCGCGCAGGTCGAAGCGATCTTGCGCGATCCGGACTTTCATAACGTGTATCTCGATATCTCGTGGAACGAAGTCGCAGAATATTTTGTCGCCAGCCCGGAAGCGACAAAGGGGCTGGCCGATTTGATTACACGTTATCCGGATCGCTTTCTGTTTGGTAGTGACGCGGCCGCGCCGGCGGATCAGTCCAAGTATCTGAAAGCCTTTTATCAATACATGCCTTTGTGGAAAGCACTCGACGCGGAAACGTCAAGGAAAGTCCGTTTGCGCAATTACGAACGAATCTTCGATGGAGCGCGCGGCAAAGTTCGAAATTGGGAGAATGCTCACGTGCCAAGTGCCAGTTCAAATTGAGCATTCAGCAATCAATCTCGGAGGGAACTCGATGAAATTCCTAAGCTGCTTTGTGCTTTCGCTGTTGGTGTTGACTTTTACCGCAAGAGCCGTAGGTGAAAACGAAAGTCACGTCGCAGAGAAGGGCAGTTTCGTTACTCTCACACAGAGCGATGGACATGAATTCCGTGCCTTCGTTGCTGGACCTGTGGACGCCGATGCCGCGGTCTTAATCGTTCATGATTATTTCGGCATCTCGGATGCCACCAAAGAATCCGTGCAGCGCCTTGGCGCTCTTGGATATCGCTCGGTTGCCGTCGACCTTTACGGAGGCAAATCGGCGGCCAGCCATGAGGACGCTGTCAAGCTGATGCAGTCGTTGGACCGGAAGGCAACGGACAAGATTTTGCAAGCCGGCCTGGATTACCTAAAGCAACCAGGGAGAAAGCTGGCGACCATCGGATTTAGCATGGGCGGACTGGAATCGCTCCATGCAAATCTGAACGATCCGAAAGCAGTGAGCGCGAGCGTCATCATTTACGGGTTCGGCTTCGACAAAATAGATACAAAACAGCTCGAGAAACTCGAGAGTCCCGTCCTGGTGATTGCTGGGAGCGAAGATACGGGTGCCACGCAAGCCGCCATCAATTTTCTTTCCGCCATGAAAGAAGCAAAACGGCTGTGCGAAATGTTCGTTTATCCGGGTGCGGACCATGGCTATGCGCAACCACTCTTCAACGAAGGAAAGAATTACAACCCAGAGGCCATCCGTACCACACGGGTCCTCGTCGAAGATTTTCTTGCCAGCCATTTGAGGTTCTGACTTTAGCGCTAGGATAGTCCTACATGAATCGTATTCTCGTCATTGGAGGGACCGGGACCGTCGGCCGCCAGGTTGTCTCTGGATTGGCGGCTACGGGCGCACAAGTCCGCGCGCTGGCGCGTAACCCGGGCGCGGTTCGCTTGCCACCACAGGTTGAGGCGGTGCAGGGAGACCTGACCCTCCCTGAAACGCTTGATAGACCGCTGTCCGGCGTAGATAAGGTGTTCCTTGTGTGGGCGGCGCCGCCAACCACTGTGGCTCCTGCCTTGGAGCGGATTGCGAAGCACGCACGGCGCATCGTGTTTCTCTCAGCTCCGATCAAAACAGCGCATCCGCTCTTCCAACAGCCCAATTCGCTGCGAGCGATGTTCGAGCAAATCGAGCGGTTGATCGAGGCCTCCGGACTCCAGTGGACGTTTCTGCGGCCCGGAATGTTTGCCGCAAATGCCCTGGGCTGGTGGGCGCCGCAGATTCGTGCGGACGATGTCGTGCGCTGGCCGCATCTCGCCGCTCCTACAGCTCCAATCGACGAGCGTGATATCGCCGCAGTCGCGGTCCGCGCGTTGTGCGAGGACGGACACGCAGGAGCGGAATATGTCCTGACCGGACCTCAATCGTTGAGCCAATTTGAGCAGGTGTCCACCATCGGCGGTGTGATTGGGCGCTCGCTACGCGTCGAAGAGATCTCGCCAGACGAGGCACGGCGTGAGTTGCTCAGGATCGGGCCTCTGCCCGCAGTGAATATGCTGCTTCAGGCCTGGGCTGCCGCCATCGGCCAACCTGCGCACGTGACGTCCACAGTCGCAGAGGTCACTGGAGCACCCGCAAAGACATTCCTCGAGTGGGCAACCGATAACGCTAAAGAGTTTCGGGTGTGATCGCGTCTAGCCTCGTCCAGACTCTTTGCGGCGTACCCATCTCTGGAGTCACTGCGATCCGACCGGTCACGAGCTACCGGAGATTATTCCAGGCTGGCAAGATTGGACGGCGGATCTTGTCCAGGGAGATCGAGGAAATTCACATGAGCCAACTTAAATACCATCACGTAGACGTATTTGCGCCCGGGCCCTTTTCTGGAAACAGCCTGACCGTCTTCCTCGATGCCGGTTCTCTTCGTCGGATGCAAATGCAGAGGATTACGCAGGAAATGCGCCACTTTGAAAGCATATTTCTTTCGCCTGCAGGAGCGCCAAACACCTTCGACGCCCACGTTTTCGACCTGATTGAAGAGCTGGATTTCGCGGGACATCCGCTGTTGGGGGCTGCTGCTGTTTTGCATTCCTGCATGAACGTTGGAAACCACGCGGTCTGGACATTTCAACTCCGAGCCAAGACCGCCAAGGTAATGACCGAGCGAATAGGGGAAGGTTTTCGGGCGTTGCTAGATCAGGGACGGCCTGAATTCTTGGGCGAAGCTCGTTCGACACGGAGGGAGGAGTTCGCAGCCGCACTGAATCTCAAAGTCGGCCAACTCAGTAGGGACTTGCCGTTAGAAGTGGTTTCCACGGGACTGCGATATCTGATCGTTCCACTAGAGGAGGGTCTGGAGCAGGCGCGAATTGTGAGGGCCGATTTCGAGGCGCTGCTGCGAACCGTCAATGCCCAGTTCGCGTATGTCCTTGATGTTCGGGAACTGGAAGGGAGGCATTGGAACAATGATGGCGTGATGGAGGATGTAGCTACCGGTAGTGGCGCAGGAACGGTTGGTGCCTACCTGACCAAGCACGGGCGGGTAGGCGCAGGCGATGAGTTCATCCTTCGACAGGGAAGACTCTTGGGCCGCCCGAGCGAGATTCGCGTGCGTAGCGAAGGCACCAGGGCCGAAATAACACGAGTGCAAGTTGGCGGCGACGTAGCACTTGTTGGCCGAGGTGTGCTGGATGCTGAACCCGAGGTGAAGGAATGAGCGTGCAAATGGTGGATGCCGCCCGGCTTCGCGCACTTGTTGGCTTTGAAGATCTGATCGAGCCAGTCTCGCGTGCTTTCCAGGACTTCAGTGCGGGTTTGGCGCAGTCCGCGATCTTGATCATGTATCCAGGTTCCGACCCCGCTCTTGGCGACGCATACGTGAAGACAGGTTTCATCCGCGGACACTCTTATTATCTTGTAAAAGTGTCGCCCTGGTTTGCGTTGAACCAGGAACTGGGACAACCGCAAGGCGGCTTTGTCGCGGTGTTCGATTCCGCGACTGGGCACACCGCCGGCATTTTCAATGATGAGCATTATCTCTCCGACATCCGCACCGCAGCTGCTGGAGCGCTCGCTGCACGGGTGCTCGCGCCCGAATCCGTGCGGGTTGCCGGGGTTCTGGGCACCGGCGTACAGGCTTACTGGCAAGTGCGGGCATTATTTTCGGAGCGCAAGTTCAAAAGATTCTTGATCTGGGGCCGCGATCGCGAAAAGGCTCAAGCGCTGAAGGAGAAACTCGCGCCATGGCTGCCGGGAGTCGATATTGAAGTTATTGGAGGCGTCAAAGAGGTGGTGGAAGCCGCGGAGGTTTTAGTCACAGCAACCACGGCGCGGGAACCGATCGTTCGGGGAGAGTGGCTGCGAGCCGGGCAGCATATTACGGCTGTTGGAGCCGACGACAACACCAAGTGCGAATTGGACGCGCAATGCGCGAAACGTGCCGATCGGCTGATCGTCGATAGCCGAGAGTCCGCGCGGGATCATGGCGAAGTTCATCGTTGGCTTAAACAAGGTGCGCTGAAGATCGAGGACGTCCATGGGGAATTAGGTGAAGTCTTGGCCGGTTGTGCGCCAGGGCGCCGCTCAAGTGAAGAGATCACAATAGCGAAGTTCGTCGGGATTGGGGTACAAGATTTGGCGGCCGCCGAAGTATCCATCGATAAGCTGAAGCAAGCAGGACAGGATTTGCTGTCCTCGATATCCGGTTTGGCATAGATGGATGAGCTGACTGAGTCCTGACGCGACGATCGCCACGGTCATGTGCGACACCGGGATGCAGTATTTCAAGACCTTTGGAGCTAACGTGAGGCGGGCACTCTCTTCAAGGATTATTTGACAGAACTGAATGAGCTTGTGGTTCAGAGCATATCTGCTGGTAAGAACTTGCCGGTGCTGCAAGGCGAACGAGTCCCGACGCGGTTCCGTTCGCTACGGAACCAAGATTTTGGACAGGCTTTGCAGAAAATCGCGCCGAGGTTGGCAAATGAACACTCCCGAACGTGGAATTCGGAAATGGAAGGTCGTTCGCGGTCATATCAATAAGGCGGCACTCTGGTTGGCGCTCGCCGTCGCTTTTCTTGTGATTTTGACCGTATGCGAACTTGCCGGTCTCAATGATCCGAAGGGATTACGCACTTCGGAACATCTGATAGCTGCGCTTGCTTGGTCCAATGCGGCGACGACAGTTTCTGACTTTCAAATTAAAGAATGGCCTAAAAGCCTGCGGACGGATCTAAAAGGGACCTCAATAAAGGTCGTCCTCCCGGAAAACGAGCCGGACCGGCCGTGGAATGACGCTCTCATAAGGAAATTTCGCGAACTTACCGGTATTGAGGTGCAGACGATTCGACCTGGCAATGACACCAGCGCAGTCTTGTCGACTTATCTGCGCGAGTTTGAAACCGGCTCTCCACGCGCGGACGTGTACGCAATCGATATCGTGTGGCCTGGAATTCTGTCGGACTACGCTGAGGATCTACGGCCGGCTTTCGGCGCCCTCCATGATATGGTGCCCGGTCTTGTTGCGAACAACACTGTGCACGGCAGGTTGGTGGCTGTTCCATACTTCGTCGAGATCAGTCTGTTGTACTATCGCCGCGACTTGCTCGAAACCTATCATTTCGCCCAACCACCGCGTACTTGGAACGAGTTGGAGCAACAGGGCAAAGTGATCGCCAACGGTGAACGGGCAAATGGCAAAAAGACGTTTTGGGGCTTTCTGTGGCAGGGAGCTGCATCTGAAGCACTGACCTGCAACGCCCTCGAGTGGCAGATTTCCCAAGGTGGAGGTTCGCTGCTCACGCCAGACGGGACCGTCAGCCTTGAGCACACTCCTATGGTCCAAGCGTTGGAGCGTGCCCGACGATGGATCGGTGCGCTTTCGCCACCCGACGTTACTGGCCAGCTTGAGGATGATTCTCTTCGGATCTGGAAGAACGGTGACGCAGCCTTCATGCGCAATTGGCCCTATGCCTATGTTGAAAGCATGCGGCCTGACTCAAACGTTCGAAATCAAGTCGGAGTTACCCTGCTGCCTAAGGGAGACCATCCCGGTACTCGTCACGCTGACGTTCTCGGTGGTTTTCAGCTTATGGTGAGCAAAAAATCAGCCAACAAAGATGCCGCCATTGAGCTCGTCAGGTTTCTAACCAGTCCCGAAATTCAGCGGGTGAATGCAGTGACGCGTGGATATGCCCCGACTCGACCGGCTCTTTACGACTCGCCTGCATTAAAGGCAAATCCGTTTTTTGCGACTTTACGGAATGTGCTTTTGAACGGAGCAGTGACACGACCATCCACGGCCGCCGGCGCAAAATATGATCGCCTGTCGACAGCTTACTTCACTGCGGTGCGTCAGACATTAATAGGAGAAAAGAGCGCGGACGCCGCGGTGACTCAACTCGAAAACGAACTCCACCGGCTTACCGCAAGATAGAAGTAATGCGGCCGGATCCATAAATTCCGAAAGCCTTGCCGCGAAGGTCCCGCTGACTATAGGGGCTCGAGAACGTTTATCATGCGGAAAGCAGATAACGCGACTTTGAATTTATGAGTTGCGAAGAGTTAAAACCTGAGGAGCAATCCATGGTGGCCGTTGCTTGGGAGATAACCCATTCGGTCGAAACCAACGCGAGTCCTGCCTTCGCTTGGAATTACTGGACAGAGGTCACAAATTGGGACGACCCGCCTGCGAAGTTTGAGTTAGACAGACCGTTTGCCTGCGGGTCTCGTGGGACCACGCGATTGCCGGGACAGGAGCCGCTGCATTGGTTTATCCGCGAGGTCAATCCTCCCCACGCGGCCACCATCGAGATGCAACTGGAGGGTGCCACGGTGTCGTTTGAGTGGCGATTGGTAGGACTCACCGATGGAAGAACCAGGCTCACACAGCAAGTTGTTTTGAAAGGTGAGAAAGCCGATATGTACCTTTCACAGGTGAAGGCCGCGTTCACGGCAAACCTTCCTGACGGAATGAATAAGCTCGCTACGGCGATGGCAAACGCGGATCCGAACCGCAGGCGCCCAACTCCTTGTTAACGGGTTCGCCGGACATCTCGTTTCAATAGACCGACCATGTGCCCGGCGTGGCGAGTTCGATCAAATGTCGATCCGGGTCGCGAAAGTAGAGGCTCCGTCCTCCCAATTCCCAATTTCGCTTCTCTTCCACTTCGATTCCTCTCGTTCGGAGCCAGGATTCCCAGTTGGCCAACTCGGCCGATGCAATAGCAAACGCGACGTGTAATTCGCCGTCCCCGTCGTGAGGCGATTCGATCGCACGCGAAGCTCCCTTCTTGAAGAGCAGCAGCACCTGACGTTCACCCGAGCGCATTGCGCAGCCACGCTCGCCGAATTCTTTGATAACGCGAAACCCAAATGTCTCCTGGTAAAAACGGACGGAGCGAGGTACATCGCTCACGTACAAAGACGATTCAAGAATGCCATTCGTTTTTGGCACAACGCCTCCTGGCTAAGCATGTGACCGTAACATAAGAGTTGTCGTGCAGCGCTGTGCTCACCGCACATCAATGGCGCCCGGCCACTCAACATGTGATTGCCATTTTTCGGGATGCAATCACCAGGCCATCACTCCTCCACCACCTTCTCGCTTGGCCCTCTGGTAAGCGAGATTGGCAGCGACCATATCCTCCATGGCGATACCCATAGCCTTATATACAGTGATCTCGCCGTCGCTAAGTCGGCCTGCCTTCCGACCAAGAGCTACTGCACCGAGAGTTGTTCCAACGGAGGAATCCAAGCCCGCGAGTTCGCCGCAACCAACCGGAGTCGGCTGAAAAGCATCCAGCGTCTCGACAAACAGTCGATGCCCCCGTGCTAGATCCTTAGGCAGTTCGCCGTTCGGAGGATAATAGCCTACGGAAGACACATGGGTACCGCGCTTTACCCACTCTGGCCTGATGACGGGCGTCGGTGAGTGAGCTGCCAGGCACACGACGTCCGACTCACGCACAGCGGCTTCCACGTCAGTCGTTGCACGTGCGATTTCGCTCCCAGCCGCAAGCTTCTGAGCGTCTTCAAAACGTAGCGAGCAAATATTGATGCGCTGGAAATCCCGAATCAATGGGAGCAATCGGACGTGTTCACGGCCTTGGACACCCGCCCCAATCACGGTGGCAATCCGAGATCCGGTCCGGCTCAGCATTCGGGCTGAAAGAACCGCGGACGCGGCGGTTTAGCGCCAGTTTCGGGATCGAACAGGTTGATTAGGGCTAGGTGGTTAGGTAGATCGATTTTCAGATTGCCGTCGAACACGTTGACGATTTTGATTGTGATCTGCATGCCAGGACGCCAGGCTGGCATCGCAAGGGAGAAGCCTTTACCAACAACTGACACTTGAGGCCGAGGCGGAGACTGAATTTCTCCCAACTCCAGCCCACGAAAGCCGTCTTCAAGTCCATCTAAAAGCTCTTGCAGGTCAAGATACTTCTCCACGTCCGTCTCACTGAGAGTCATCACCTGACGAGGACCCTTTTTAATCTCGAAAGGCGCCCTGTCTGGTTGCTTTTTGACTGCGCTCATTGAAGATTCCTCTCAATATTCGTTTGGGTTCGAAGGTCCTCATATGCGCTCTTCCATCGAGCGACCAGCTGCGCGGTCGCGTGAAGGCCTTCACTAATTCTAGCCAGTATTGCGCAGAAATGCCCTCACATCGACTGCGTCCCCGCACGCGCCGTTGGCTCCCACTTGGGGCGCAGATCGCCTTCGCGAAGTCGCTTGTTGGCGCCTCTCAGGATTGGGCCCGAATCAAGGGTCACTCTGAAGCAATCGACTTTGACGAAAGACGCGCTATCTGTACAAGTTGGACTGGGCTTGGCGCTTGCAATTCATCCGACAAACCGGCTGTACGGAAGGTCAATCAGTAGTAGAATCAAAAACAACGAGCGGGCGTAGTTCAATGGCAGAACGGGAGCTTCCCAAGCTTCCTCTAGTAAACCCTAACACGCTGAACTGGCGGCACTTATCTGAAACAGAATTCCCGGTAATTGGAAAATGGTGGAAAATGCGGCTATTTCTGACTGGAGATGCATCATCGTGGTTCAGTCGCCGTTCTCCACACTCACCAGTCTCTTCCATGAAAAGTGCAATCTCTGGAAAGCTCGGGTGATAATCTACGCCTGTCGTCATCATGTTCGGCTCCTTTCTCCCGAGCCTTTGGTCGTCAGGCCACCAAAGTCCACTCGGGTCGAGGAGCCGACATTGTTATGCAATCAAGTTGTTTCCACATGCCTAAGTAGCGCTTGGCGACGAAGAGTTGAAAGAAGAAGGCGCACTGCCCATCGGTAGCAAGGGCAAACTGCTTCACGACACGTACCAGAGAGAAGTCGATTAGATGAACTGGGTGGACGCAGCCAAGGGAAAGGGCGAAGCCTCCTGTCCTTTTGAGTACGCGGCGCGGCTCACCGAGGTCATGCTGCTTGGCATCGTGGCGCTGCGCGCTGGGAGAAGAATCAGCTAGGACGGCGTCAACATGAGGATCACCAACGTGCCGCACGCGAACGACTACTTAAGGCGAGAGTATCGGCAGGGATGGTAAGGAGGGTGAAAGACGGACACTCTCTTCTCGTGGTGTATACCAAGTATTTAACAACCAAATTGCAGTGAAACACCCGATGTCACAGCCACTGTGATTGTGTAAGTGTTCCGCAGCGTCCGCCCTCATCCGGGGAAAATGGTGGTTGTCATTTTGGAGGGTATGGAGTTAAGCTACCGGCGATTTTGTCGGCGGAGATGCCCTCGACCAGAGTCCTCAATATGCTTAGGTCCGACTGAAGGAGATACTGACGCTGGCCGCAAGGCAAACAGCAAATCCTAAGTAATCACAAGGAGTTCAACATGAAGAACGCATACCGTATGGTTACCCTGGTGTTTTTCATGAGTTTAGCAAGTTCGGGAGCGTTGTTTGCGCAGTCGGATCTCGGCAGGATTTCAGGTTTCATCAAAGACCCGTCTGGCGCAACCATTGCCAACGCCAAGGTTACGGTTCGAAACAACACGGGCGTCGAGCGGCAAACGACAACGAACGAATCTGGGTATTACGTCGTCACGAACGTGCCGCCTGGTCTATACACCATGACGGCCGAGGCCCCTGGTTTCCAAAAATACGAAACCAAGGACAACAAGCTCGATCCCAGCGCCGATCTAGTTATTGATGCAACATTACCTGTGGGTTCAGCCAGCCAAACGGTAGAGGTTTCGGCCTCGGCCGTCCAACTGCAGACGGAATCAGCCTCGGTCCAAAAGAATGTCACCCGGGAGCAGATTGACGCGCTTGAGCTGAACGGCCGCAATCCGATTTTCATGGCCAACCTGGTACCTGGCACTCGCGGGGGGAACGTCGCGGGTCTCTCGTTCAATTTCACCCAGGGTCCAGCGAATTTTAATGGTTCGAGGAATCCAGAGAATCTGATTACTTACGACGGCGCTCCGGCCACGCGCACGCGGTCGAACGGTACAAGTTTAGGGGCTGCAGATGTGGATTCCACGCAGGAAATCCAAATCCTTACGGCCGATTACGCCCCCGAATACGGCCGCACGTCCGGCGGGCAAATTCGCGTCATCACGAAAAGTGGAACGTCCGATTTCCACGGATCGGCTTACGAATATTTACGCAACACAGCTCTCAACGCCAATACCTGGACGCGCAACCATACGGCGGGTCAAAACTTCGTGGCGCCTTTCCATTACAACCAGTTCGGGTACAACATCGGGGGGCCCCTCTACATCCCCGGTAAGTTCAACACCGGCAAGAACAGAATCTTCTGGTATTGGGGCGAGGAATGGGTCAGATACCGTTTCACGGATTCGAATTCGCTGACGGTTCCCTCTTTGCTGATGCGACAGGGCGATTTCAGCGAACTGCTGAACCCGAGCAATTTTTTCTTTAAGAAGGTCGTGGTCATCAATGATCCGCAGACTGGTCAGCCATTTCCGGGCAACATAATCCCTCCGTGTCCACAACCAGTGGGCTCGTGCGCTACCCCTAACGGCCTCGGAATTCTGAATGCGTATCCAGCGCCGAACCTGACCACGCCCATCAACGGCAACCAAAACTGGTATTTGACGGCGCTTCACCCGCAGAATCAGCGCAAGGACACCTTGGCCATCGACATCAATTTGACCACCAAACAGCGGCTCCAATTCCGTCGCAACAACTACGCTTTCTGGGAATATCAACCGTTGGACGGCGGCAGCGGGGAAACGCCAAAGTACTTCAACCGGCCCAATCAAACGAACTCGCTTGATTACGTATGGACAGCCCGTCCAACGCTGGTTAACGAGACGTTAGCCACTTTCAGTTTGGACAGAGTGCACATCCCCGTGGATGCTGTGCACTTCCTAGACCGCACGAAGGGCGCCATCCAAGGAACGGGGTATTTCGGCCTGAACTACCCCTACATATTTCCAACTGGCAAGTTGCTCCCAAACCGCATTCCAACCGTGAATATGTCCAGCTTCTCCGGCTTGAGCGGCGGGCCGTATCCTTCGCACTCCCAAGGACCGATCTATGACATATCCGATAGTCTGACGTGGATCAGGCGTGGCCACACGTTGAAGTTCGGCTTTTTATTCGAGCGTTCCGGCGAGAACGATAACGATGAGATTAACGTCAACGCTTGTCCCACGTGCACAAATAACCAGAACGGACAATTTTCGTTCACTGATAGCCGATCCGGTCGGCCGACGAGCGGATTGGCCGCGGCAAACGCGGCTCTTGGTTTGTTCGACACCTATTCTGAGTTGGGCCAGCGCGCCTACACGATTTTCCGCAGTCATATGTACGAATCATTTGCCCAAGACTCTTGGAAGATGAACTCGCAGTTGACGTTTAACTTCGGCGTTCGCTACACAGTGATTGTTCCTTACAGTGCACTTTGGCGGAACATGTCCGTGTTTGACCCGGCCCTGTACGATCGCAGCAAGGAGGTACAGATCGACCCGGTAACGGGGGCCGTCATTCCCGGTTCAGGAGACAGATATAACGGCCTAGTGATACCTGGCAGTGGTTGGCCGAGTTCCGCCAAGGGGCGCGTGCCTGAAGCGACCGCGGGTACTTACGATTACCTGTTCCGTGGCGTGTCGGCTCATTATTCCGACATCCAGTGGGGTGACATTCAACCGCGTCTGGGGGTCGCCTATCAATTCAACAACAAAACGGTGATTCGCGCAGGCGCGGGACGCTACTTTACACGCTTGGGCGTGAGCGACTCCATCTTCCTCGGGGGGAACCCACCCTTTCAGCCCACGGCCAATGTTTCCTTCGGCAGCGTAGATAACCCCGGGGGCACTTCAGCCAATAGCCTTCCGCTGACGGTGACGTCACAGAGTAAGGCATTTAAAAATCCGGAAGCGTGGGCGTGGAACTTCACAGTGGAGCGCGAGGTATTCTGGAAGTCGCTCCTAAGTGTTGGCTACGTGGCACGCCGTGGTTTGCACCTGCAAAGAGAGGCGGACATCAATCAGCCGCCAGTCAGCGCGCTGTCCGATCCGGCTAACTTTTACATTGATCCATCCACTGGTCAGTCCAAGCTCAAGAACATCGACGCCTTGCGGCCTTACAAGGGTTACAACTCCATTCGGGAAACCGATAACGTTGCAAACTCCATGTACAATTCGCTCCAGATAGCCTGGAACCGCCGCTTCTCGAGTGGACTCATGTTCGGCGTGTCGTACACCCTATCTAAGACCATGGACGATGGCTCCAACCAGCGCGACATCGTTCCAGATACGTATTACATCCGCAATCTGTGGGGACCATCGGATTACGACACGCGACATGTTATGACAATTAACTATCTCTATGAGTTGCCCTTCTTCAAGAACCACTCAACAATGGGCGGCAAACTGCTGGGAGGATGGCAAATCAGCGGCATCACCCAGTTCCAGACCGGCAACCCTTGCGGCATTGCCTTTAATAACGACTACGCTGGCGTGGGCCAGGACGGATCCATGGACGCCAGCACCAGCGGCCTGCCTTACGGCGGTTCAAGCAATTGCCCCGGCGGCCAGTATTGGGTTGTGAATGGCGACCCCAAACTTATGAAGACATTTGGCCCAAATGGCCAATGGTTCCAGACCTGCCTAGTGAACGTTCCGGCTGGCCAGAAGTGTCCGGACGGCACCCCAGGGCCGCCGTTTAACGGAGACGATGAACGAATCTTCAGACCCCCCACTAAAGGGCAGTTCAATCTCCAAAAGGGTGTACGCGGACTGATCTACAGGCCCGGACTCCAGAACTGGAACATTGGTCTGTATAAGAAGTTTCCGATCAACGAGCGGAGCGGGTTCCAGTTTCGTGCCGAGGCGTTCAACGCGTTTAATCATCCGAATTGGGCTTCACCGGGGTTGAATCCCAATGCGACGGGGACCTTTGGTAAAGTGGTAGGCAAGACCGACGACGTGCGCAATCTACAGCTTTCTCTGCGCTTCTATTTCTGAGGCCGTAGCGGTTCGGTCGCCAACGGTCTGTAACCGGGCCGCGAGATGATGCGGGCATTACCCGGCGCCTGGAATCCATCGCGCAGGTATGCTGGGGCGCAGGCGGGTTCTGCTAGCGATGCAAACACGCTAGCGGCACGTTGCTTGAAGTTTCATCTCACTATCTGCGCGAAGCATTCTAGAGTGCCAGGAGCGGAGCGCAGGATGACGTGCGCTGTTTTCGAAGGAATTCTTAAATCAAATTGCCCGCGCCGTCTTCTTTGTTACCGCCTCGATAGGTCGAAAGCAGGAGCGTATCGAGCACCTGCTGCCATCAGCCTTTCGATGTTCTCGACTGACTGAATGCCACCTCGCGCCCCGACTGCTGTACAGTTCAGCGCGGCAGCAGCACACGCAAAATCGAGTTGCC
>WNGK01002454.1_pt1 | contig 56873 bp, 39 predicted proteins | sample 5400601 | NCBI WGS metagenome assembly WNGK01 (sample SAMN13153376, study PRJNA577476) | soil metagenome | isolation source: 60 cm soil or saprolite under Garry oak tree replicate 1 | place: USA:California | collected 2016-06-15 | reverse complement strand
TGTCGTGAAAAACGACCAGGGCATTGGGTGCGAGCCACGGCTGAAACATTTCAAAGTCAGCGCGAACCCCTTCGAAGCTGTGGTCACCATCAATAAAGAGAAGATCGATTCGCCTCGTCCATGTTTTCGCGGCTTCGACCGATGTCGAGACTATCACCTCGCACCATTGTTCTAAGCCGTAGTCTCTTAATCGAGCACGAAGGAACGTCTCGGTTGTACCGCCGGTGCCAATTTCTGTCCACGGATTAACTGAGTGGGGATCGATGGCGTACACACGCCCATCACCATTCTTCTTGCAGGCCAAGGCGAGGGCACAGGTGCTCCGGCCGCGCGCGCTTCCAATCTCGACGATGACCTCTGGATGTTGCGCACGGACCAGGCCGTAGAGCGTAAAGACGGCATCGCCGAGCCCTGACTGCCAATCGACGTTGGTGGAATAAGGCGGCACGAACACTTCGGTAAAAGCCCGGTACTCCGATGTGGTGCGCAACAAAGAGAATCCGGCGCTCTGCAGCATCCGCGAAACATGACGGCGGAGCATTTTGACTGCTTTCATTGGTCGGATAACATTGGTCGGATAAGAGTTGAGTTTAGTATCTAAGCGGCGTCACCACGCTGTCGGGATTGAATCGATTCTACCAGCCGTGCGTCTTTGGGAAAGGGAGATACCGAGCCAGCCTGAGCGTTCGATGCATCGGGAGCCGTGCGGTAGGTGGGTGCGTGGTCATGTTTCGATCCGCTTCAAGTTTTCTGTACCACGATCAGAGATTGCGGCAAGCTTTCTTGATCGAAGACCCGCTTGGTGAAACATGATGGCCAGTGAAAGTCCACGTAGCGCTCCGAGACTGCCGCCTCCCCGTAGAAGGACGCATCCCGCACGCCTCCACCTCCAGTCGGAGAGTAGACAAACTCGCCTTTGTCGTAACTCGCGAGCGCGACTTCCATCGGACGAAATGATTTTGATAGCGAGCGATGCCAATCGCTTGTGATCTGGTCGTCAGTCAAGGAGTTGCAGTACTCAATGAAGCTTCGCTTTTGCGTGGTCGCAAAGACCAAGCCTCCCGTCGCAAGCAGCCGTGCAAACTCCTGGACCCATTGCAAATGGACGCTTTCCGATAGGTGAGAGAAAACCGAGTAGGCATAGATCACATCGAACGATCCGTCAGCTAGAGAGGTCGGCGGATGCGCTGGGACGGTCTCGAACTGGCCCGCGGTGATTGTTTGCTTGCAAATCTCGATTATTTCGGGATCGACGTCCACGCCGAGAAGATTTTGCGTTGGAACATCTTTGAGAAAAAACCGAGATATCCGTCCCCAGCCGCACCCGAAGTCGAGAATTCTCGTCTCGTGCGACAGCGGATGACCGAATGCGCGGCATTGCTCCTTGATGATCTGATAAAAGCGAAAGCCATCTTCCAGAGCGCGTCTTCCCTCCGAACCAACAAAATTCTTTTGGATCTGAGCGTCCGGCAGCCGTGGCAGTTCCGGATCATTCAATGCGGGATCATATCGACCGGTGGCAAACAGCCTATCCGTGATGTTCGAAATCCAGTTACCCGAAGTTTCAGGACCCGCAAGCAGCTGCAACCAGCGTTCATCGGAAAGCGTGCAGTAGCGGGCGTAAAGACTCATAGTCGAATTCCTCGTGGGCGACTGACATCGGCCCGGCATGAAGCGAGCCAGCGTCAAAAAGTTCGGTGTTGAGTTGTCGGCGGATTATCTGGGAGGAACTGTGTGCGAGGCTTTAGAATAACAGGTGCGCTGATATAGACCGAGCCGAGCGTGGGACGCAAGTGCGCCTTCCTGGAGCACGCCCACAACATGAAGCGAATGCAACAGACGAAGAATAAATGAATACGACAAGGATGAACAACGCGGATGACGTGGTGCGGATTATTGCGTTCTACTTGCCGCAGTTTCATCCGATTCCCGAGAATGATCGGTGGTGGGGCAAGGGGTTTACCGAATGGAGAAATGTCATCCAAGCAAAACCGCTTTTCAAAGGCCACTACCAGCCTCACTTGCCGGCGGACCTGGGGTTCTATGATTTGCGCGTGCCCGAAACTCGCGACGCGCAAGCGGAGCTGGCCCAAACGTACGGCATCACGGGATTCTGCTATTACCACTATTGGTTCAACGGTCATCGGCTGCTGAATCGTCCGTTCGATGAGGTATTCGGCACAGGCTACCCGCGGCTGCCGTTTTGTCTCTGCTGGGCCAATGAGAACTGGACTCGGCGTTGGGACGGGTTGGAAGGTGAAGTTCTCATGAAGCAGGAGTATTCCCACGAGGACGACTACGCCCACATCGAGCATCTGATCCGGGCCTTCTCCGACGACCGGTACATCAAGATCGATGGCCGCCCGTTATTCCTCGTCTACCGGACTGCAGTGCTTCCAAATCCTGCCCGCACCGCAGAGATCTGGAAAAAGGCGTGCCGGGCGGCTGGCTTTCCGGATCTCTTTCTCGCGCGAGTCGAAAGTCACGGCCGTGACGTCGCTCCAGCGACCATCGGATTCGATGCCGCCGTCGAATTCGCGCCGCATTGGACCGTGCTACCATCTCGTAGATTTCGACGCGACAAATGGGACGTGCCACAGCGAGTTTACAACGCTCTCCAGAAGGCAGGTCTGATGTCCTGGGCTTATAGGACTCACCAAGTCTACTCATACGCCGCGCTGAGCGAGCGAATGCAATCGAGGCCGCCGGTTTCCTACTCCCGCTTCCGATGCGCGACTCCAGGATGGGACAACTCGCCGCGCCGCCAGAAGGAAGCCACCATCTTCTACGGCTCGACACCGAAGCTCTACGAGCGATGGCTGCAAGCGCTCGTTCGGGAGACGCTCGCAACTCGGCAAAACGACGAACGAATCGTGTTTGTAAACGCCTGGAACGAATGGGCCGAAGGCAATCACCTCGAGCCCGACCAGCGTTGGGGCCGTGGTTATCTCGAGGCAACCGCACGCGCGGTCCGGTCCGCCGTCGTCCAGCACGTTGACGACGAGGCCTGATCTTGCGGCATCGCGATCCAACGCGTCCTGCATAAAGCTGCAAACGCGGTAGCAGCCCCGCGATGCGTAAAAAAGGCCCGCATCGCTGCGGGCCTTTCTTCAACGCTAGCTTTGTTAGTCCGCCGCGAGGGCTGCCGTCACCATCGACGGCAGCCTGGCTTCGGTCTTGCTATAGCGTGTCGAACTTCTCGTTGATCGCGGTCACGACGTCGTTGAGTTGCGAGATCGAGGTCACGTACGACGGTAGCCCGCATCCGCCGAGCGCCTTGTTGGCGTCCGCCAGGACTTGATTTATCGTCTTGCCCGTTGCCGGGCCGCTCGTGATGACGAAGGCGCCCAGTCCCGCCGGCAACACTCCGACGTTGGAGAACAGCACGTTGATCTCCAACGCAAGGACCTGCCCGGCGAACACGCCCGCCGTCGTAGTCAGCGGGTTGGTTGCGCTGACAGTGAGCACCCCCGGCGTCCCACCCTGCGGCAAGAAGTTATGGATCGCACTGGAGGACGTGAACGTGTCTTTGAAGCCTGTCGTGCAGCCGATGATCACCGGTCCGATCTTGGAGAAGTTATTCTGCAGGATCGTGCCCGGGTTGTTGCCGTGCGGCGTCGAGCCCCATCCGCCCTGCGTCACCGTAATGAGCGTTGGTGTGCAGGAGAGCGATCCGGAGTCGTCGGCCACCAGACCATGGTCCGCGGTGACGTGGGCGTCCGGGTTCGGCTGAGTCGTACAGGCTGCGGCCGGAGTGTTCAGCGTACTGTTCACCGTCACGGTGACCGCGTTGGCAGCACCGGGCTGAATCGTGCCCAGGTTGCAAGTCAGGAAGTTGGTTGCCGTGATACTGCAGATTGCTCCGTTGCTCGCAGTGGCGGTCTGCCAGACGAGCCCGCCGATGCTGGGCAACTGGTCGGTAAGCACGACGTTGGTATCTGCGTTCGCGCCCGTGGCGGTGACGACGATGGTGAAGGTCGCTTGGCCATTTTCAACAAACGTGCCGTTCTTCGGGCTCTTCACTATCGTGATACCGAAGCAGTCCTGCCCGCTGGTAAAGGTCGTGTGCTCCCATTGCTGGACGGTACGATTCGATGTGAGCAGGGTCGCTACAAACTGCGTGCCATCCCAGGTCAGCGCGCTCAAACCCGAAGTATTGGGAAAAGGGAACTCCTGCGTGACGAGGACCTGCCCGCAAAGTGCCGCAAAATCCGACGCCGGTGCCGTCAGGACCAGGCCGTCCCTGAAAGCGACCCCGAAGAACTCCGCATTACCGCGGATGATGTCGAGGTCTTCCGGGTTGAAGTGGGCCGCGGTGTGATAATGGCATCCGTTTGGCGTTCCGGTCGAACCGACGCATGGGGTCCCGCTTCCTACGCCCCCACCGATCGTGAAAACGAAGCCCGTAGTCGGGTCGACTGCCCAAATCTTGCCTTCCGGTCCATTGCAAACGCTGGGATCAGGTGCCCCGGTGCACGCGGGCGCGCCGACGAAATCCTCATCACCGGCAATGATCTTTCCTGCTAATGGGCCGTAGGACTGCGGATCGTTTGGCACCGTCGTCACACCTTCCAGGTGGTGCCCGATGGTCGCCACGAGCGATGCGACGCCCAACGAGTTGACTCGCCACACGTTCCCGGCGTGATCGTTGCTAAAAACGCCGTTTTCCTCGTTGCCGGTAACCACGATAAGGTTACCTCCGGCGACTCCGAAACGGTCCTGAAAGAGGCTACCGCGCAGCAGATTCGGCTCACCCGGCAACGTCGCCCAGGTGTACGGGAAGACCGGATTCACCGGAGTTCCATTGGGAAGAAGGCGAACGACCGAACCCGGTACTCCGTTGCCAGAAAAGGCCTCACCCTGCGTGAACCCACCCATGTGGGCACCGAGTCGCACCGTTGCCACCTTCACTTCTTCGGTCAGGCCAGCGACAGGGCCGAACTGAGTGGGCGATCCATTCGCCGCCACCAGATCGAAGTTGTGCGGCGACCCCGTCGGGTAGAACACCGACATCAACAATTCGCCGCTCGGCTCGTGAAAATCGATTCCTATGGGGGAATTGAAAACGAAGTTGGTAAACGGCGACAGCGTAAGGGCCAATACCACGTTTGATGTAGCCCACAAAGCCAGAAATATGATCCCTGCTCTTGCACCCAGCATTAACTTGCGCATTGCTTTCTCCATTGGATTGATTACGGTTCCGTGGCGCTTATTGTTGCGTTCCGATTGAAACTGAGTTTTGGCACGCGGTTGGTTAACGCGAGCAAGAATCGGACTAGAAATATAAACTAGCTGAAATCAACGTGTTATCGGATCAGCTTTTTCCGAGTGTAAAGTTTTTCGATAAAGCATCATTGTCATGGCGAACGGATTGCTAGGCGCCCCAAGCCAAATCCCTGCGTGAGGCGTCGGAATGCCAAGAGTTTCGTGATCTACAAAATGCGATCGCAACCTGTTAACACCTGGCGCGCCAACCAGGGGTGGCGTGGCACGCGGCAGCCGATCGCATCTCTAGTCGCCAAGTACAATCAAACCCGGTCGCTGACTCGCAAATTGGGTCTGCATTGCCCGCGCGCCTGAATGCGGATACGCATCTACCGTTGCGATGCCAGGTACAAACATCGGAACAACATGAGTAATAACGAACTGCGAGCCCGAAGCGAGGGTGTTGCCGAAGGCGGAGCACTTCAACGCAGCGCCAGGGGTGACTGGCTTCGCGCTGTATTTGGACTGCTCTCACCTGCGGGGCCACGGGGCCGTCTTACGATTCTGATGTTTCATCGCGTGCACGAGCAGCGCGACGATCTTTTCCCCAATGCAATGCACGCAGCGACGTTCCGCGAGCGGATGCTCTGGATCCGCTCGTGGTTCAACGTGCTGCCGCTCGACGAAGCGGTCGCCGCGTTGAGTCGAGGCACGCTGCCGGCGCGGGCACTTGCCATCACGTTCGACGACGGCTACGCCGACAACTGTACGATCGCGCTCCCGATCTTGCGTCAACTCGGCCTGCATGCGACGTTCTTCATCTCCACTGCATTTCTCGATGGCGGCGCGATGTTCAACGACGTGGTCATTGAGGCGGTTCGCCATGCCAAAACGCAGAAGCTCGATCTGTCGGGAATCGGCCTCGGCACTCACGGGCTCGATTCCGCGGCTGCGCGGCGCGCCGCGATCGATGCGATCTTGCAGCGGCTCAAGTATCTCCCGCTCGTCGTACGCCATGAGCGGACGGATGCCATCGCGTCGATGGCGGGCGTCGAGCCGCCTCCGGATTTGATGATGACCTCGGATCAGGTACGCACGCTCGCAGCGGCGGGAATGGGAATCGGAGGGCACACCATGAAGCATCCGATCCTCGCGGCGATCGATCATGATCTGGCGCGCGAGGAAATCGCCGGTGGCCGCGACGCGCTCGAGGGACTGTTGCGCCAGCCGGTCAGGCTTTTCGCGTATCCGAATGGCAAGCCGGGGACCGACTACGCGGCGATGCACGTCTCGATGGTGAAAGGGCTCGGTTTTGCGGCCGCCGTTTCCACGTCGCCGGGAGCGGCCTGTGCGGGTAACTCGCTTTACGAATTGCCGCGATTCACGCCCTGGGACCGCACGCGTGCACGCTGGGGGTGGCGGCTGGCCCGCAATCTCGGCGCGCGCATCGAGCGGGCCGCCGCATGACAGCCAAGAATGAGCGCTCGGCCGAGGCGACCGTAAGCGCGTCGCCGCTCGCCACGATCGAGCGATGGTCAAAACGGCATGTCGCGAGCCCCCGGGGCGCTGGCGCGAGATGACCGGTAGCGCAGCGACTGGAATGCAGGCTGAGGCGGACGCAGGAAAGGAGAGGCCGTTATTCTTGGTGCCGCATCGCTTAACCGGATATTCGTACGTGAGCGAGCTGGGACGGTCGTACCAGGAACTCGGAATCGACGTCGTGTACGGGCCGGAAAACCTGTTCGAATCGACGACGCGTTTCGACGTCATTCATCTGCAATGGCCAGAAGATCAATACCGCGGCTACGGCAGCGGTCCCACCGACAAGCGCGCCGAATCGTTCCTGCGCAGGCTCGATGAGCACAAGCGCAAGGGGACGAAGCTGATCTGGACGGTCCACAACATCGTTCCCCACGAGTACGTGGGCTCCGACCTCGACACCAAGGTCTACCAGGAAGTGATCGACCGCGCCGATTTGATCGTGCATCACTGCGATGATTCGATCAAATTGCTCGCTGCAGCCTACACGGTCCCAGCGGTTGCCTCCGTCGTGGTGTCATTCGGGAACTACGCGGGCTACCCCGACAGCGTCAGCAGACAGGAGGCGAGGAAGCGCCTGGCCATCCCGCAGGATGCGGTCGTCTATCTCTGCTTCGGTGCGCTTAGAGGCTACAAGGGGTTCGCTACACTTCTTCGCGCGTATCGCCGTGCGCGCGTGAAGGGCAAGTTTCTTGTCGTCGCAGGTTACTATACCGGCGCCGGCGGCCTGAAAGGGAAGCTCGGAACGCTGCGGCTGTTGCTGGTCGACTGGCTGGACCGTCGAGCGCGGCTGGATTTGAAGATGATCGACGACCACGACGTTCAGACTTATTTTCGCGCGGCCGACGCCGTGGTCTTGAGCCATAGTCGTGGCCTCAACTCGGGCGTGGCCGTGCTCGGCATGACATTCGGGAAGATCGTCATCGGCCCCGACCTCGGATGCATAGGGAACGTGCTCAGGCAGGGAGAGAACCTCATCTACACCGCTAACGACGTTTCGGAACTTGCCGCCGCGATGGAGAGAGTGCCGACGCTCGATCTGGTCCGGATAGAAGCGACCAACAAACGGGTTGCCGGGTCCTGGGATTGGTCCATCATCGCGCGAACGATCCTCGACGCGCTGGACCAACATGGCGTATTGAGCCTTTCATAACCAGTGACGCGTATGGCAAATATTTTCGTCTTTCCCACGCAAGCGGGAATCCACCGTCTTTTGGCAAGAGACGCTGGGTCCCCGCATTCGCGGGGACGACGGGTCGGCGGACGCTTTCGGTCACGTCGTCCCGTAGATCTAATAATTCATCTTATGACTGGCTGAAAGCCCTCCATGGCGAAGCCCAGTCGTGAGTGCATAGTCGGACGCAAGATCCGATTCGCCCTAGTGGGATGCGGCCGGATCTCGGCGAATCACGTGAGCGCGCTCGCGGCGCATCGCGAAAACGTCGAGCTGGTCGCCGTTTGCGATACCGATCCCAAGGCGCTGGCCGCCGTCGTCAAGGTGACGGGCGCCTCGGGCTTTTCGAACCTGACAGAGCTTCTCGCTCGAAGCGACGCCGATATCGTCGCGATCACGACTCCGAGCGGCCTTCACGCCGATCAGGCGGTCGAAGCCGCCGCTGCGGGACGCCATATCATGACCGAGAAGCCGATGGCCACGCGCTGGGAAGACGGCAAGCGAATGGTTCGCGCGTGTGACGATGCCGGCGTGCGCCTGTTCGTGGTCAAGCAGAACCGGTCCAATCCGACGTTGCGCTTGTTGAAACGGGCGGTCGATCGGAAGCGATTCGGCCGGATATACATGGTATCGGTCAATGTATTCTGGAACCGCCCGCAGTCGTACTACGACGGCGCCAAGTGGCGCGGGACATGGGAGTTCGATGGCGGCGCATTCATGAATCAGGCCAGCCATTACATCGACCTGCTCGATTGGCTGGTGGGGCCGGTCGAAAGCGTGCAGGCTTATACGGCGACGCTCGCCCGGGACATTCAGGTCGAGGATACGGGCGTCATGTCGGTTAAGTGGCGATCCGGTGCGATGGGATCGGTGAGCGTCACGATGCTTACCTATCCTAAAAATTTCGAAGGGTCGATCACCATCATCGGCGAGAAAGGAACAGCGCGCGTTGGCGGTGTCGCGGTCAACGAAATCCAGCATTGGGAATTCGCCGACGCCGACGCGGATGACGCCGAAGTCAAGAACGCGAGTTATCAGACCACGTCGGTCTACGGCCAGGGGCACGCGCTGTACTACCATAACGTGATCGACGTTCTTCGCGGAGCCGCAGAGCCCGAAACCGATGGGCGCGAAGGCCTGCGCTCGCTCGAGGTTCTGATCGCGGCATACATATCCGCGCGCGACGGCCGTCGCGTATCGCTGCCGCTCGACTACTAACGCGGATCCGCGAACGGTCGATCGTGTACAGAGTCGTCGTATTTGCCTATGATTTCCCGCATCAGAAAAGTGAAGACTTCATTCTTGCAAGCGGGTTGTCGGGAATCGATCTTGTCGGCGTGATAGCCGCACCGAAAAGGGCGTTACCATCGTACGCGCATTTTCGCGGCTATCAGCCGCTGTCGGAGCCTCCACCCCACGATACCGCACGTCTCTGCAGCAGGCTCGGGATCGACTACGTCGTACTCGACCACGACGACCCAAGCTCGGTCAGCCGGTACGTGACCAGCAGGAATGCGAACCTCGCCATCGTTGCCGGCGCGAGGATCCTCAGCGCCGCAGTGATCGACCAGTTCCGCCATGGGATCATCAATTTTCATCCGGGAAAAATTCCGGAGACCAGCGGGCTGGACGCTTTTTACTGGATGCTGGAAAAGTCGTCGCCGGCGGGAGTGACGGTACATTTGATCGACCGAAAAGTCGATGCAGGGCAATTCATAGCTTTCGAATCGGTGACGGTGGAGAGAGAAGACACCCTCGCAACGGTGTCGCGTAAGATCTATGTTTCCCAGCTCGTCGCGCTGCGAACGGTGTTGGACACCATCGGCAAAGGAGTCGCTTTCTCTACATCGGCCATCGACCGTCCGTCAAAGAATCCACCGATGTCCAACGAGCAGCGCGCCGCGGCGGTCGCGAAGTTCGACGAATGGAAAAAGCGTTACAGCAAATCCGCACTCTTGCACGCGGGCGATAGTCGAGCGATGTGAAGAGCATAAACATCGCGACGTGCCTGAATGCAATACGAACAAAATAACCGAGGAAGCGCAAGCGAGGACCGGGATCCAATTTGACGTACGAAGATGACTAAGGGAAATTGGGCCCCGGCTCAGGTACCACAACGAGCCGGGGCGACGGTGTGCGTCATTGCCGCGCAAGCGGCAATCTTTGGTGTAAACGATGTGCCCGGTTTCAAATGTAAACGATCTGCCCGAATCGACAGTGTGCCCGGAATTCGCTGGGTCCCCGCTTTTCGTGGGACGACGAGAGATGTGTTAAGTACTTATGAGAACGCAATAAGCCCATGAGCATTCCATTTGTCGATCTGCGAGCCCAGTACCAGGAGCTCAAGAGCGCCATCGACCAGAGCATCCAGCGGGTTCTCGATCACGGCCAGTTCATCCTCGGCCCGGAGGTCAAGGAGCTCGAGCGGCGGCTGACCAAGTTCATCGGAACAAAACATTGCGTCACATCCGCAAGTGGCACCGATGCACTGCTTATTGCGCTGATGGCGCTGGGCATCAAGCCGGGTGACGAGGTCATCACGCCGGCGTTTACCTTCATCGCAACCGCTGAGGTGATCGTTCTTCTTGGAGCCACACCGGTGTTCGTCGACGTCGAGGAGTTGACTTGCAATCTCGATGCGCAAAAGCTTCGTGCGGCGTTCACACCGCGCACTCGGGCCGTCATTCCGGTATCGCTCTACGGCCAGCCCGCGGACATGGACGAGATCAACGCGATCGCGGGCGAATTCGGCGTTCCGGTGATCGAGGACGCCGCGCAAAGCTTCGGCGCTATGTATCACGGTCGTAGGAGTTGCGACCTGTCGTCGATCGGATGCACGAGCTTCTTTCCAAGCAAGCCGCTGGGCTGCTACGGCGATGGCGGTGCGATCTTCACCGATGACGATGGTCTCGCCCGGGCGATGAGCGAGATCCGCGTGCATGGGCAGGCCGGAAGGTACCATCACACGCGCATCGGTATCGCCGGGCGCATGGACACGCTCCAATGCGCAATACTGCTGCCCAAGCTCGATGTCTTCGAGCAGGAGATTGCCGCGCGGAACGAAGTCGCAGGACGATATGCGCGCCTGCTCGCGCCGCATGCGGACCGCATCGCCGTGGTCGGGGTCAAGCCGGACCGGTCCAGCGTCTACGCCCAGTTCACGGTGCGGATCAAGAATCGCTCGGACGCGCAAGAAATCCTCAAGGCGGAAGGCATTCCCACGGCCGTGCACTACCCGACTCCGATTCACCGCCAGCCGGCGTATGCCGCCTGGGCGGCCGGCGTCGATTGCCCCGTTGCGGAACGACTGGCGGTGGAGGTCCTGTCGTTGCCTATGCACGCATACCTCGACGAGGCGACCCAGGCTCAGATCGTCGCCGCGCTGGCACGAGCGGCAGCGGCATAGAGATGGATCGCCTCGGCTTTGGGCTCATTGCGCTTGCTCCCAACGATTGGCAAGGCCAATGGGTGAACCGTCAGCAACTGCTCTCTCGGCTGGGCCGGAGCTGGCCTGTCGTCTATTCGACTGGAGCCTGGACGATATGGGAGCGTGGGAGCAGGGAGTGGCGGCGGGCGCCGGTGCGGGGACGTTTTTCACGGCTGAACGACGTGTGGGTCGACGAGCCGCCTCGCGCGCTCATGCGATGGCCGCGATTCGGAGCCTGGGATCGATTCCTCATACGATTTCAGGCACGGCGCCTGCGGCGCCGGCTCGCGCTGGCGGGCGCGGGCAGGCGCATCGCCTACATGTGCCATCCGTCTTTCTTGCCCTATCTGGAGCATCTCGATGCCGAGCGCATCGTCTACCATGTCTACGACCTCTTCGATTGCCAGCCGGGGTGGAATCCGGAGCTGGAAGCGGCGGAACGAGAGCTGTTGCGACGAGCCGATCTCGTCGTGTGTCCGTCGCAGGCGCTCGCCGAAGAGCTCGCGAAAAAGGTGGACCGTCCCATCCATGTGCTTCTGAACGCGGCGGACGTGCCGGTGTTTCTCGCCGCGGCACGGGCGCCCGCGGCCGAGCCCGCCGATCTCGCACGGATACCTCGTCCGCGGATCGGCTATGTCGGGAGTCTCCATCCACAGGTCGATTATTCGCTGGTGCGAGCGCTGGCCGAGCGGCGTCCCGCCTATCACTGGGTCTTGATAGGTCCCAGGTTGCGTGAAAGAGACCTGAACGCAGATCCTGATTTCCAGTCCCTCCTGCGCATGAGCAACGTTCACGTGCTGGATGCCAAGCGGCACGATGAAATTCCGGCCTATACCGTGAACATGGACGTGAATGTGATGATCTACAAGTCGACGCAAACCTCGTGGACGCGGGTTGCTTATCCATTGAAGCTGCATGAGTATCTCGCTTCGGGGCGGCCAATTGTCACCATGGACCTCCCGATGCTTCGGCCGCTCTCGCACGTCATTCGCTTTGCGCGAGGAATCGACGAGTGGCTCGCGGCGCTGGACGAAGCGCTGTCGTCGGGAGGTACCGGAACGCCGGCGCTGCGGCAAAGCGCGGCCGCAGAGCACAGCTGGGACGCCAGGAGCAGCGAGCTCGAGGCGTGCCTAATCCAGATTATTCGCGGGCGGCCACGGTCGCCGCAGTCGCGGAAAAGCGTTTCAACTCCGGCCTAAAGCGATGTGCGGCATCGTCGGAATCGCCGAGCCTAGCGGGAACGACGCGCGCCCCGGCACGATAGCGCGGATGCTCGCGGTGCTGCGACATCGGGGTCCCGACGACGAGGGTACCTATTTCTCCGGCCAGGTCGGCTTCGGATTCAGGCGTCTGTCCATTCTGGATCTGACATCCGCCGGTCATCAGCCGATGACCACTGCCGACGGCGTGGTGACCATCATCTTCAATGGGGAGATCTACAACTTTATCGAGCTGAGGCGCGAGCTCGAGTCATGCGGGCACGCCTTCCGATCGTCGGGCGACACCGAAGTCCTTCTGCACAGCTATCTGAAGTGGGGAGCAGAATGTGTCGAGCGCCTCAATGGAATGTGGGCGTTCGTCATCCACGATCGAAGAGCGAACACCTTATTCGGCGCCAGAGACCGTTTCGGCATCAAGCCGCTTCATTACTACGAGCACGCGGGGCGTTTCATCTTTGCCTCGGAGATCAAGTCGATCCGGGCCTCCGGTTACTACAAGGATGAGCTCAACCACGTCGTGGCCAGCTCGTTCCTGGTCGACGGTCGTCTGGATGAGACACAGGAAACGTTCTACCGCGGTATCCGGAAACTGCCTCCGGGATGCAGCTTCGTGTATTCGCTCGAGGATGGCCGCTATCGCGAATCCCGCTATTGGGATATTCGTACGACCGCGGCTGCGCGTGCCGAAGACCCTGCCGAGCGCTTTGCCGAGCTCTTCGAGGATGCGGTGCGGCTGCACATGCGCAGCGACGTCCCGGTCGGCATCCATCTGTCGGGCGGGCTCGATTCCACTTCGATCGCGTGCGCGTCGGGGAGAGTCCGCAAGCATACGAACGCCAGCGAACCGCTTTCCGTATTCAGCTATATCGCGCCGGAATTCGACGAATCCGAGTACATTCGCGCGACGGTCGCTCAAACCGGGGCGCGGCTGATCGAGCTCAACACCAGCCCACAGCAATTGTGGGCCGATCTGCAGCAGATGCTCTGGTTCCAGGACGAGCCGGTGCATACGCTGACCGCGCTGGTCAGCTTTCAGTTGATGCGGGCGACAGCGGGCCACGGCATCAAGGTTGTCCTGAACGGGCAGGGCGGCGATGAAACCCTGGCTGGATACCCCAGTTACTTTAGAAACTACTGGCACGATATCGGACACACCAGGAGCCTCGTTCAGGCATGGCGTGAGATGGGCGCCTTTCACAAGGTCCATGCCGGTGCAGCGCCGGCCCGGTTGCTCGCGCAGCTTTTGATGCGACGTTCTTTCTATCGCTTGTCGGAGAATCCGACGTACCGGGCGTTCGTGGCGCATCGTCGACGCTCGCGAGTCCGCGATGGGTGGTTCACCGCCGAGCTCTTGCGCGCGCTGCCGGAGTCGTATCCCCGAAGCGCCCTGGACTTGAACGGGTCGCTTGCCTATGCGCAAATGGTCGAGCCGCTTCCGCTCTATCTTCGACTGGAGGACCGTAATTCGATGGCGCATTCGATCGAGGCGCGACTGCCCTTTCTCGATTACCGCCTCGCGGAGTTCGCGTATTCGCTTCCCGACGACTGGAAGCTGCGAGGCCCATGGAACAAGTTCGTGCTGCGTCAGGCGATGGTGGGGCGGATTCCCGAAAACGTCCGTCTGCGGCCCGACAAGATGGGTTTTCCGGTCCCCGCCCGCGACTGGTTCGCGGGCAAGCTGTTGGAACCGGTCATGGACGTGTTGTCGAGCCGCGAGACGGTCGAGAGCGGCCGTTACCGCATGGACGTCGTGCGGCGCGACATCGATCGACATCGCCGCGGCGAAGCGGACTTTACCGACGCGCTTTTTGCAGTAACGCAGTTCGAGTTATGGTCGAAAAGGCTCGACCAAGGAGGCACGAGTGGCGACGAGCATGATCAGCGCCGGTCGGATCGTGCGATGGTTCACAGTGCGCCCACGTGACCCGCGTGGCCTGGAGCCGATGCGCTGTGGTATCGGGGCTCACTGAGTTCCAAGGCACGCCGGGATTCCATTCCCCGAGCTTGTGAGCTCCCGAAACGCATTCTCGGCCGCCAGGGCGTGACCGCGCCGATTCCAGTGGGGATCGACCGGCCAGAGGTCGAGCTTGCGATGATTCGCGGAATAGTCGTTCGCAAAAACGCTTTCAAGGTCGACGACCCTGTACCCGAGTGCTCGCGCTTGGTCGATCAGATATTGGCGTCGTTCTGCGTTGTCCTTTGGGTGTTTTCTTGCGAACTTGGCGGAATACAGCGCATACCGGTCGGAATCGAGTAGCAGCACCGTGCATTGACGCGAGATGCCCGAGCGCGCCGAAAATTCCGCGAGAAACGTGTCGACGACCGCATATTCCTTCGTTGTCTGCGCCGTGTCGTCGCTCGCCTCGCCGGGCGAGGCCGCCTGTGGAAACACATTCTGAGGAAGGATGTCTTCGAACGTGAAATGCAGATTTGCGAAGACGTATTTGTACAGGGCGATATCTCCGGCGGCTTCTCGAATGCGAGAAAACGCGCTGCGGTCCGGCTGACGGTGGTAACGCAAAACCAATCGGTCGCCCTCGGACGCGAAAAAGTAATGACCGGTTCTATCGCCAAGGCTTTCGGAGATGTCGCCGTCGACGACCACGACGACGGCGGCCCGTGGCAGGAATTCCGGCGCTGCGAGCGCAGCCGTTGCCAGGTAGTCGCTGAGTGCATTGCCATTGAAGCCGAACCCGTAGACCGGCACGCGACCGTGCAGGCGTTCCGCAAGCTGCGCTTGAACCATATCGGCGTATGGCAGCATTTCTGCGGCGACAAAGCTGTCGCCGATGACAATCACGGGCCGACTTCCCGGCACATAGTCGAATGGGGCGATGTGGCCATAGTTATTGGTCCGGCCCCGATTGACTAACAGCATCTCCCAAGTCTGCGAGTAGGTGAACGGCGCGTGTGGCGTATACGCACGGATCGGCCACGATTGCTGGTCGTACGTGCGAAAGAGGCCCACGCTAACGGGAAGGAAGCGAAACGTAACCTCCAACGCCGCTATCGTCAAAACGAATCCGAGGGCGACCGTAAGAATGAAACGTATGGCTCGCATCGATCCAACGGGCTAGAAATTGAAATAGATGAATTCCGACACGCCGCGCGAAGCATTGATGGCTGCAAGCACGAGAATCTGGGCGACCAGGCTACCCGTCAGCAACGCACAAATGCGGTCACTCCTCGAGCCCTGCACGGCTAGCCAACGCTTGAGCCAAAGCATGATTTCCTGCGAATTGGGGGCCGCAAACGCGATCATCATGAGTCCGACCGTCCAGAACACCTGACGGATCGGAGCGATCGCAGACGAGCTCGAGACCTGTAAGGATTCGAGCAGCGCAGAAGGCGAGTTGACGGCGCCGGCGAGGTCGCTCAGGTGGGCGGTGGCGGCAAGCACATTGAGCGCCGATTCAAAGGAGGGCGCTCGGAAGAAGATCCACGCCACGGTTACGGCGAGGAACGTCACGGCGATCCCCGCGACGCGCGCAAGGCGCGGTGGTATCGCCACCGGTCGCTTCGTGATCGACGCTCGCGCTGCATCCCACGCGTGGTTGACGATCAAGTACATGCCATGAAGCCCTCCCCAGACGACGAACGTCCAGCCCGCGCCATGCCACAATCCGCCGAGCAACATCGTAATCATCAAATTGACGTACCGCCGCATCCTGCCGCGACGGTTTCCTCCCAGTGGAAAATAGAGATAATCGCGCAGGAAGCGCGACAGGGTCATGTGCCAGCGCCTCCAGAATTCGACGATGTTGCGCGCCTTGTACGGGGAGTTGAAGTTGAGCGGCAACTCGATATTGAACATCCGGGACAAGCCCACCGCCATGTCCGAGTAACCCGAGAAGTCGAAGTACAGCTGCATCGAATATGCGAGTGCACCGCCCCATGCGGCAACGGCGTTCAGGTGTGTCGTCGGCGGCGAGTCGAACACAGGGCCCACGAAGGGTTGGATTCCATCTGCCAGGATGACTTTCTTGGATAGTCCCATCGTGAAGAGTGCCAGCCCGTTGGTGAAATTCTGAATGTTCAGGCGGTAAGTCTCAGGGTGCGCGAACTGCGGCATCATTTCTGAATGGTGCAAGATCGGACCTGCGATGAGGTGAGGAAAGTACGTGACGAAAAGGGCGTAGTGAACCGGATTCGTTTCGTGTGCTTTACCCTGATAGGTATCGACAAGAAAGGCGATCTGCGTGAACGTGAAGAACGAGATTCCGATCGGGAGTGCGACGCGGCGAGTATTCTGATCGCAAGGATGTAGTTGCAGGCGATCGACCCGCCGAGGAGCGCGAGGTATCTTGCGTCCCAATAGCCGTAGAAGAATAGCGAGCCCACCGCGAGCCACGCGGCCGCCGCGCGCGCGGGTGCCCAGCCGGCCAGGATGTAGAAGCCAACCAAAACGATCGGCAGATAGAAAAGAATGAAAGCGTACGAGTTGAACAGCATCGCGTCTGGCCGCGCACATCGGAAAACGCAGGGAAGCATCCGTCCGCGCGCCGGAGTATAGCCTGCATGCCGTATAATGTGAGCAGCGTTTGGCCATGTGTTTTTCAACGCGGTGCTGCTGTGCCGCCCCTCGATCGGCGCTTCGTCGATGAGGAGATCCACTCACTCCATGCCTGAATTCGAAAAACAATGGAAGGAGCGATTCAGAGACTTCGCTCGACAAAACGACGACGATGCCGGCATCGCCGGTTGGTCCGGCAGCGGCCTCGAGACGCGTTTTCGACAGTTCGTCAGCGCCTGTCCACCCGAGCGCATTCACGGTGCATGGCTTGATGCGGGCTGCGGAGCCGGCACGTATTCACGGTTCCTTGCCGCGAGCGGTGCGAGTGTTGTGGCACTCGATTATTCCGTGCCAACGGTCCGCAAGGCGGTCACGCGCAGAGAGTCAGGGGTGCGCTTTGTGGTGGCTGACGTGAATAGCCTGCCCCTGCGTTCTGCAAGCTTCGACGGCGTCCTTTGTTTTGGCGTGACGCAAGCGCTGGCGGAGACCGCGCCGGCCCTGCGTGAGCTTGTAGCGGTCTGCAAGCCCGGCGGCCAGGTCTGGGTCGACGCGCTGAACCGATGGTGTGTGCCTCATGTCGCGGAAATGGTCCGTCGTCGCATACGTGGCAAGCCACGTCATTTGCGTTACGAATCCGTTCGGCGCGTCATGCGCGAAATGCGCGCTGCGGGCCTGCGTCGACTGCGCCTGCATTGGATGCCCATCGTGCCACAGCGATGGCAGGCGCTGCAGCCCATCCTCGAGGGACGCGCGACACGCTGGGTGTTCACCCACGTGCCGCTGGTCGGTCTGGTATTTTGTCATTCGTTCATGATCGTTGGAGAGCGTCTGGGCGCCGATGAAATTCAGCGATAACAATAAATGGCTCTTGGCACGTACCTAGCACTTCCCTTTCGATACAAGCCCTGGAGAGGTCTTCATTTCAGCCTGATTGCTGCGGACCTGATCGGCTCGGGCCGGGAACCGGAGCGGGAGCACGTCGAGCATCTGCGCGCTGCGATCGAGTGGTTGTGTCACGCCCAGGACGTTCGGAATCATGCTTCGGACTCCGGCGGCGTTGCCGCGGGATGGAACTTCGAGGACGGCTGGCTGCCGAGCTACCCTGAAACCACGGGCTACATCATTGAAACATTTCTCGCCGCCGCGCCGCTGCTTGCTCGCCCGGAACTCATGCAGCGTGCTCGACGGATGATCGACTGGGAGCTTTCGTTGCAGCAATGCGACGGCGCGTTCCCGGGTCATTTTGGCGAGCCCGGAAGCCGTCCGGTGGTTTTCAACACCGGGCAGATCATGCACGTGCGCGGCGGCGAATGGCTCGCGCGACAGCAGGATTCCGACGGCTGCTGGCGCCGGTTCGAGTATCTCAACGTCGTCCACACGTACAACACACGTGCATCGTGGGCGCTTGCGGCGACGGCGCTCGCCGCAGGGCGCGTCGATCTGGAGCAAGCGGCGCGACGGAACCTCGACTGGGCGGTCGCGCAGCAAGGTGCAAGCGGTTGGTTTGCGAACAATGCCTTCGGACCGGGTCAACACCCTTTCACCCACACGATTGCGTATGCTATCCGGGGTCTGCTCGAAAGCGGGGTTCTCCTCGGCGAGCACAGGTACCTAGAAAGTGCCGAGAAGGCCGCCCGCGCCGTTGCGAGAGCACAACGCGCCGATGGCTACATTGCGGGCACTCTCGATCGGCAATGGGAACCTCGGGCGAGGTACGCGTGCTTGACGGGGCTAGCGCAAATGAGCTTGAACTGGACGCGACTCGCGCAACACACCGGAGACGAGTCTTGGCGCGTCCCTGCACGCAAGGCGATCGCTTTCGTCAAACGTCACCAACGACTCGCGCATTCGGATCCACGTATCCGAGGCGGGATTGCCGGCTCGGCGCCGATCTGGGGTCGTTATGCGATGTTCGAATACCCGAATTGGGCAGCAAAATTCTTTGCCGATTCGTTGATCATGGATTGGACGGACACGTCGATCCCGCCCTTATTCTCGACACGTGCCGCGGGAGCAAAAACTGTCTGATTTGACTTTGGTGGTGTTATGCGGACGCTCGCCGCGTCACCTTTACGTCGCCAATGCCCTTTGCGCGCATACCCGAGTGCTGGCGATCGTGCATGAAAGCGGGGTCCGACTCGACGCCGCGAAGCTGAAGCGTTACCTCGATCCGCGAACTGTTGCGCGCAAGGGATGGCGGTGGCTGCGCGACCGCCGGCGGTATGCGGGCGGGAAAGAGGCGAGGTTCTTTTTTCCCGCGGGTGTCCCGGCACTTTCGCACCCCGAACTCGTGCATTTGGTGCCGCACATTGACCATCCGGAGGTCGTGGCACTGGTCGATCGCCTTTCTCCAGACGTAATCGCCGTGTTCGGTACTTCGCTGATACGCGGACCGCTGCTCACGAGGGGACGCCTCGGAATATTCAACCTTCATGGCGGACTCTCGCCACGATATCGGGGGGCCGATTGTACGTTCTGGGCGCTCTACAACGGCGAACCGGATCAAGTCGGTTGCACGTTGCATCGGATCGATGCCGGTATCGACACCGGAAGACTCATGGCGCACGTGTGCCCGGCCGTACGCGAGGGTGATGATGAGCTCACGCTGTTCCACAGGGGAGTGCGTGATAGCGCGGTGGTCTATGGTGAGCTTTTTGACCGGATCGAGCGCGGCGAAAAGATCGGCCAGCCGCAACCCGACAAGGGCCACCTCTATCAGGTCAGGGACCGCGGTTGGCGCCATGAACGCGACCTTGCCCGGAGAATCGCAGAAGGGACGCTGCGCGGGATCGACCTGCCGCCGCGCGTCAGATGGTTCCATGCCGAGGAAAAGCCGGACGGATGAAGGCTTGGCACGATTACCGCCCGTGCCTGTTGCGGGGCGTTCGTCACTCCCGATTCTTGATTGGCATCGGATCCTTGCTCTTGCCGGAATCGATGGAGGCGAGATACTTCAGCGCGAAAAAGGCATGGCCATGTTCTCGTCCGGTGTAACGACGGCGGAACTCGTCGCGATCGACTACCGGGTACCATGCGAAGCCGCCGTGCTCGTATTCGCGCCGCCATCGTACTCGATTGAGAAATCTCTGCGCACTCTTGGCGATCGATCGCAGGCGCAACCTTTCGACCGCGGCAAGGGTGCCGCGAAGAAGGACACCATAATCGGTGTTGGCCCGCGTGATCGGCAAGTCTTGATATTTCGCGACAAAACCGAAGTAAAGTCTGCGCGCTACTCTCTGCCTGATCGGAACCCGTGACCAAAAATCCATCACCTCAGCATCGAACAAGGGCAGCCTCCATTCGTAACCGAAATGTTCGTAGACCCGAACCGAGTTGCAGATGAATTTAGCCTGTCGCTCTTCGCAGTCCCACCGCTCGAACAACCCTGAGGCCGTCTCCGGAGAGCACTCATCGACAGCTCCGACAACTTGCTCGATGCGCTGGTCGAACACCTTGCGCAGTTCATCTCGTTCCTCGCTAGGCCAGTCCCATAGCGAGTAGTGAAACGCATAAATGGAATCGAGTACGGCACGCCGTGATAGTGTTTTTCGCTTCACGTACCACTTCGGGATGTGACTGCCCGAGAGAACATCGCCGCCGTGTCCAGGAACGAAAATGCTTTCCGGCGCGACGCCGTGCTCCGCCTTTAATTTCCACACGGCGGGCCAGTCCTGGATGTGCGGCACGGAAGCAAGATTACCCGCCTCATGGAAATAAGTGGCGAACTCCCTTGTCGCTGCCCAGACGCGCCAATTGTCGGCCGTATACGGCACGTAGACCCAGCGGAATCCCAGGTAGCGGGCGAGCTCCTGCGAGACGCGCGATTCCCAGTTGCCCGGCACACTATAGCTGTAACACAGCACATCCTTGATCCCTGCGTCGCGGAGAGAGACGACGATCAGCCGCGAGTCGTTCCCCCCGCTAAGGGGAATAACCAGAGGGCGTCCTCGTGCGCTGTCGATGAGTCTGCGGAATACGCGCTCGTATACGCCGCGCATGCGGTCGATGAGGACTTCCTCGCTATCCTCCAGGAAATGAGCGTGTCGAAACGCATAATACGCGGCGACGTCGACCGTCGGTTGACGGCCCGGTAGGATGCGCAAGGAATGTCCCGCGCGAAGCTGATGCACAGATGGAGCGAGCGTCGCACTGCCGGTCACGTATCCGGTAAGTCGGAATTCAGCGTAGGCAACTCGATCGATCGCAGATGAAGGCGAGTGTGCCTGCACCCAATAGGCGTTATCGCTGATATACACGCCGTCCGCGTCGGCGTGGTAGAACAGCGGTATCGTCCGCAGGCGGTCGACGGCGGCCAGAAGCTCGTGCTCGCGATGCGTGACCAGCGCGAAGCTGCCATTGAGTTGCTGCAGCAGTCCTCGCCACGCATCTGCGCTCGGCGCCGCATCAACCAACGCGGCCAGCTCGGATGCGTTGAGCGCGCGGCCCCCGTAGCACGCATAACCTCGGGCCCGTGTTTTTCCCGCTGTTGCCCAAGACTGTTGAGTAAGGTGAACAGACGGCTGCAAGTTCGGGTTTCTCCCAATTTCGCGATGGCGCCAGCCGGCCGGGTCAACGGCGGATGGCTCGGACGGTTCGCGAATGATCGACGCTAATGCACCGATTGCTTCCGGAGCCAGAGCTCGAGCATCATCAGCAGCCAGATCATCGTCCCGTAATAGCCCGCGTGCTCATGCAGGCGGAGTGAAATCAACTCGTCGATGAAAGCGGGTCGCACGATTTGCCTTGCCTTGAGGCTCTCCAGACTTGTCACCGCGCGCTCGCGCAAGGGGCCATAGCTCTGCAGCCAAGTGCCGACCGGCAGTCCGAAGCCATGTTTTTGCTTGGCTATGATCGCGTCGGGGAGAAATCCCCGCAGGGCTTCCTTGAAGAAATAACGAAGTTGCGTGCGGCGCAGTTTGAGTCCCGGCGGAAGTGAGGCGGCAAACTCAACAACCGACTCATGCAGCATCGGAAACGCTACGTCAACGCCCGCAAGTTCACACATGCGCGTGACTTTCGGAAGGTCGTTGTCTGCAAGCGTAAATTTCAGGTCCAGTCCAAGGATTCGATTCAACCAGTTTTTCGCATGCACCTCGGAATACGAGCTGCTTAGCAGTGCGAGCGGCTCGGCACGATTACATTGCGCGAGAAAGTCCGCGGTGAAAACGTTGGCTGGGCCGAGCCGCTCGAGGAGGTTGTAGCTATCATAGCGAGCCGGCATCGGCAACGACGCCTGCTCGATATAGCTGCGGGCTTTTTCCAGCAACGAAAATCGCGAACTCAATTGCGATCCTAGGAGCACCGGCTCGACCAATCGCCGTCGCACCGCGGTCGGGACGCGATCGTAGAGTGCGAGCTGGTATTGCTTGGCATAACGCGCATTGCCTCCAAAGAGTTCGTCGCCACCGTCTCCACCCAGCATGAGAGCAATGCCATCGCGCTGCGCAAGTCGTGCACAGTAGTAGGTAGGGACCGCCGACGCGTTACCGAAAGGCTGATCGTACACATCGACAATCTTGGGTATTGCCTCGACGACGTCCGCTGGCGTGACATAGTATTCATGCTGCGCCGTTGCGAAGTGGCGTGCGGCGATTTGTGCGTAATTGGTTTCGTCGTAGCCATCGGCGGCGAAGCCGATTGAGTAGGTCCGCGCGGGCCGGCCTGAAATCTCACCGACGAGGCCCGCGATTGTCGAACTGTCCGTACCCCCGCTTAGGAACGTGCCGCAGCGGTCGCGCATTGCGAATGCACGCACCCCTTCCCGCAGGCTTGCCAGAAACCCGGGCTTAAAGCGTTCGACGTCACATGGCGCATCCTCATCGAATTGCATGGTCCAATAAGGCGCGACATTGAGCTTGCCGCCGCGAGCTATGAGGCAGTGCGCTGCGGGTATGCGCCGAAGTTCGTGGAAGATCGTTCGAGGGCCGGGCACGATATGAAAGTACGCATAGTTGTAGATGCCTTGCGGATCGATAGTGCGCTCGACGACAGGGTGTGCGGCTACGACATCGCAAGTCGGGCCGAAAATCACGCCGCTGCCGCGTGACGCGTAGACTAAATTGCGTATTCCGATGCGATCGATCGCGAGCAGCAGCAAGCCCGATGCTTCGTCGATCAGCGCCAAGGAGAAATCGCCCCTCAGCGACGCTACCGCTTGCGCGCCGCGCGCGAGGTACTCGTCGAGCAGACGACTACCTGCAGCCGCGATAGGACCCTCTGTCGTGCCCGAATGTGTTGGATGCCCGTAAAGCGCAAGAGTGATGCGACCTTGCTTGATCACGCACGAAGTGCCATGCAGACCCGCCGCGGCGAGGCCGAATCCCGCGCCTTGGGCGCTGGCGAGTTCTCCGTTCTCGAAGCGACCCATTCGGGCTCGCATTATTGAAAGGTCACCAACCGCAAGATCAAACCAGCCGCAAACGCCGCTCATCGTCGGTTCCTAGGCATCGCGGTGATTCTTGCCGGTGGCAACAATAATGAGCTTCGCGGTCATCGAACTACTTCGGATTGGCGACACGCTTCACCGACGGTGCAAGCGTCATCGGTCGAAGCTTGCATCTAGCCGATGGAGTGGAGGGCGTCGACGCGTTGGCGGCCGTTGGTCACGCGATCGCGCACTTGTCGCAGTCGGGGTTTGATTTTACCCTCCCAAGCCGCCAACCAGCTTGCGTACAGGCCTGTGCCGTATATCGTCGCTTGCATCATCGGCGCGGCTGCTTCTGCCCAGCGCGCCTTGTACGCATTTTCGCCGGGGCCCATGTAGTATCGGCGATAGCCTTGCCCGAAAAGTGCTTTTATCAACTGGATATTGAGATAGGATCCTGGAGAGACGTCCGTGCGGGACGCGTCGAAGTCCGCACGCAACGCGTGCACGTCTCCGTCGAATGTAAGTTGATACTCCATCGCCACGGCTCGGCCGTCCAGGTACAGCAACCACAACGACAGCCAGCCGTTTTCGGCGGCGTGTTTCGATAGGAGACGGATGAATCGTTGTGGCCCTGAATGATTCAAAGAGTTGCCGGTCGTGCGCTTCCAGCTGCGCGCCGAAATATCTATCGCGTGGTCGAGCGCAGCGGTGATATCACCCGCATCGCCCATGCCGGGCCGGTGCCACTTGATAGAGTGCTCGCCGTTCCTTTGTACGCGGTTCGCGACTAGGTTCGTGGCCTTTTTCAGCCTTCGCGATCGTGTCTCGTAATAATCCTCCCAGCGCCCAGTGAGGCTGATGAAAGGATTACTGCTAGCCGTGGCGATTGCGGTGGAGTGCCCGGTTTCCGCGGCTGCATGGACGAACTGCGACCAGGCCGGCCCATTTTGCCGCAAGTATCTGAGCCGTAAGACATCCCAGGCTTGCGTACGCTTGCGCAAGAACCAGACGCATGCGCTGGCAACCGCCTTTTCGTCGCCTGGCGCAGCGAGAAGGTCGCAGACCTGAGTGTCTGGCACCGTAAGAAGTTCGAGTTCACACCGCGTATTGCCCTTGCCCGGGCGCAGGGCCAGCAGCGGGAGCACCCCTACAAGCGTTGATTCGCGATAAACGCAGATGATCCTGAGCGCGGCGTCTTCGCGGCGCCATTGCCAAGCGGCGGCGAACCATTCATGGCGCAAAAATGCCGACTGCGGGGTGCAGCGTTGAGCGAGCGCGTTCCATGGGGCGCTCAACGCAGCAAAGCGCTCCTCGTCCACAACAAGTTCGACGCGCAACCCGGAAAATATGATGGAATTGTCTTGCGAAACCTCAGAGCTCATGCGCGCGGATTCCACAACATGAAGGCTTTCGGTTTGCGACAAAGGAAAGCTATCCCGCAAGGTGCGCTGGTCACGAGGCCTTATTTGCCGGCAGGTTGTGGCGATGCCGAAGGCACATTGTCGGTTTTCGGCGGAATGGGTGGCTCGCTGGGCTGCCACGCCCCCACCGCCTTTAGCTTTTCACGCAGGCCCGGGAGCGGCGCGCCCAGCGCGTAAGCATGTTGGGCGGCATTGTTCGCGAGAGCGAATTGCTTTTGTTCCACATAGGCAAGCCCGAGGTTATAGTAGGCATTGAACGAATCGGGCTTGATTTCGAGTGCTTGCTTGTAGCTGCGGATTGCCGCGTCGATTTTGCCGACTCGATGATAGTGAATGCCCATAAGCACATAGGTCGTGGCAACTTTCGGGTTGCGCGCGACCGCCTGCTCGAAGCGGGCGTCCATGTCGCATCTCGGAAATTTGTACTGAGCACATAGCTGCGAAGCAAGGTCGAGTACCGTCGGATGATTGGGGTAATAACCCAGAATGAAGTCGAAGTCCTCGAACGCTCCGCTAAAGTTGCGCGCCCCCATTTTTAATCGCCCCTGTTCCAGGTGATAGCCTTCGACATTCCGAAAGAGCTGCGCTGCCTGCCCTTCGCGCGGCACGTAATAATCCAAATTACCCTGTTGTGCGGATGCGGGGCCGGCCGCAGAAATGCAGCCAATGGCTATCGGCACGATCGTGGATAGTGCCCAACGCCAATATCTTGACGCAAAAAACAACCGTCGATTCGGCCCACATCTTGAATGTGCCATCGCGTGATTTCCTAATGTCCGAACGGGAATTATACTGAACTGCTTGCAAAAGACGACGACCGCCCTGCGAATACGTTCCGTTGAGCGGTCTCATGATCACGGTATGGCTGTGCGGCCCCGAGCTTGAAACACGCACTCTTTGTCGCGTATCACTATCCGCCTGAGGCCAGCAGCAGCGGAGTCCTGCGTACCCTCAAGTACACGCGCTACCTCGAGGAGTACGGCTGGCGGGTCACGGTCATTACGCCTCGCGTGGATGCCTATGCTGTGGTTGATCCGAAGCTCGAGCTCCAAATTCCGTCGCACGTACGCGTTATTCGTACCGCGTACCTCAACACCAAGCAACATCTCGCAATCCGCGGGATCTACCCCGCGCTGCTGGCTCTTCCTGACTCTTGGATTGGCTGGGCCCCATGGGCGATTGCCGCCGGACGCCGGCTGTTGCGCGTCGATCCGCCGGATCTGATCTATTCGACCAGCCCGCACGCGACTGCTCATCTCATCGGTATGAAGCTGGCCGGAGATGCAGTGCCGTGGGTCACGGATTTCCGCGATCCCTGGATCGAGGACCCGCCCGAGGCAGGAGCGCCGAGCGGCGCGGTATACCAACGAATCAATCGCTACCTGGAAGAACGTGTCATCCATCGGTCCGGTCACGTTGTTACAAGCACGACACATCTTCGTGACATGCTCCGTGGCCGATACCCGAAGGTACCGCCAGCCAAGATCACTTCCATCCTCAATGGCTACGATGATGCGGACTTTTCCGGGCCAGCGCAGCCGGAGCGGGGCGGAGACGATCAACTGCTTATTCTTCATGCAGGGAGTATCAATCAGGAATTTCGAGATCCCCGGCCGCTACTGTTTTCGCTGCGGCGCCTTGCGTCTGCCGGGCTCATCGAGATCGATCGAGTCCGCCTGCGGTTTATGGGAGCTGGAGCGTTCAGCGAGTCGCAATCAATGAAGGACGTGATTACCGAAACCGGGACCGCGGACAGAATCGAATTCTCGCCACGCGTAGGCTATGACGAAGCGCTACGCGAGCTTGCGCGTGCCGATATGCTGCTCTTGCTCCAAGCATCCGACGACACAGTCGGCCTCGTGCCGGCGAAGCTGTATGAATATCTCCGCGCGCAGCGGCCTGTATTGGCGTTGGTTTTTGCAGGCGCCACGAGCGAAGTGCTTGCCATGACAGGTGGCGGTTGGGCAGCCGACCCGAGGGACGCGGAGGCGCTTGATGCCGCAGTCGCGGCGGCATACCGCGCGTGGCGCAGGGGTGAGCTCGCAAACCAATGCGCCGATCCGAGGGCACTGCGGCAGTTCGATAGAAAAGCGCTCGCCGGCCAGCTTGCGAACGTATTCGACGGGCTCGTGCGTGATCGTGCGAAGGTGCAATAAATGCGCCGAGCCGATTTTTGCTGCGCGTTGCGAAAGTCAACGATAGGACGAGCCGGATGCTCCGCAACGAGACTGTTTCTCATCGTCGTATTGGCGATGCCCGCAGCACACGGAGCCACCTATCTCGCCGACCCGCAAACCTACATATCGATGCTCACCAAGCTTCAACCAGGGGATACGCTCAGTCTGCGTCCGGGCTACTACCGAGACGGCTTGCCATTGCATGGCCTCCACGGCACCCCGAACGAACCGATTGTCATTCAAGGACCACGCTCCGGCGAGGCCGCGATCCTGGTCGCCAGACCCGACGCCAACACCGTCAGCTTGGTCGATGCGAGTTACCTTACAGTTCGCAACTTTCGCGTGGATGGCGCCCACCTGGCGGTCGATGCCATAAAGGCCGAGGGCAAAGGCGGGCCTGTACACCACATCACGCTCGAAAGCTTGACCGTCATCAATCACGATCGCGCCCAGGACATCATCGCCATATCGACCAAATGTCCAGCCTGGGGCTGGGTTATCCGCGACAACAATATCATCGGTGCAGGAACCGGCCTTTATCTAGGCAATTCCGATGGTACGGCCCCATTTATTGGGGGCCTCATCGAGAATAACTTGATCGTCGACACAATCGGCTACAACATCGAAATCAAGCATCAGATCGACCGCTCTGATTTGCAGGATGCACCGACCGCGCCGAGCGTAACTATCTTGCGCAATAACGTCTTTGCCAAAACACGCAATGCGTCCGTTGGCACCGCTGCGCGACCGAATGTTCTCGTAGGCCATTTTCCCTTGGAAGGATCCGGACGAGCCGATCGGTATGAAATTGTCGACAATATTTTCTTCGATAATCCGACCGAGGCACTCTTCCAAGGGGAAGGGAACCTGACGCTCGCCCGGAATCTGATGTTCAATCCAGACGGTGATGCGATCGCTATCCAGCCGCATCACGATCTACCCCGACGTGTGCAGGTGCTTGATAATTTCATTGCCTCGGCAAAGCGGGGTATCGTCGTGCGTGGCGGCGACCCGGGCTCGGAACGCAGGATCGCGCGCAACAGCGTCTTCGCTGCGGAACCGCTCCAGGGCGGCGCCCAAGTTGAAAATACTCTCGGAACGTTGGCACAAGCGCCGTCGGCCCTGGCACGATGGCTGGCGCGACCCCGTGGGAAAGGAGTCGAAGAGGGAACGATTCGCTTGCACTTGATTGCATTCACACGCCGAGCCTGCGCACTGACAGCTGATACCGCCATGGGCAACAGAGTGCCTCTGCCAGATGAAGGCCAGGGTCATCCGCTGTGTAATTTCCTGCGGAAACTCGCACGCGCTCGAACGTGATCCTTGTCGCTTGAAGAGTGCGGCGTGGATAACCGGCGAGACGAAACGGACTTTTCGGACCACAACACAACAGCCGGTGTGATTTCCCAGCGGGCGGCAATGCTCGCCGCGGTTGCGTGGACCGCATTTGTCGTCTACGGCAGCCTGCTGCCATTCAATTACACGGCGCAGCCGCTCGCCCTTGCGCTGGAGCAGTTCCAGCATCTGCGACTGATGCACATCGGTCCGGACGGTCGCGCGGATTGGATGGCAAATCTCCTGCTGTACGTGCCTCTCGCGTTCTTCTGGCTGGCGGCGTGCGACAGGCCCCTGTCGGGTCCATGGCGCATCCTTGGTTCGTCTCTCGTTCTCACGGCTCTTTGCATGCTGGCCGCGATCATCGAGTTTGGCCAAATTTTTTTCCCTCCCCGCACCGTTTCACTGAATGACGTAATCGCCGAGTGGCTCGGCATATCCATCGGTGCCGCAGTCTGGTTTGCTTGGGGTGGTCACACGCGCGCAATCGTGCTCGGTTTGGTGCGCGGCGGCCGTGGGGCCGTAGCACCTCTCGTGATCGTGTATGCGGTCGCTTACGTTAGCCTCGCGCTGTTCCCCTTCGACTTCCTGCTGACTCCCGCGGAATTCTCCCAAAAAGACCCGGCACAGATGGGGTGGTGGCTTGCGCCCAGAGGATGCGTGCGCGCAACCCAGTGCGCAATCCAATTGGCGGCGGAAGTCGCGTTCGCGATGCCGCTGGGCATGGCATTCGTCCTGACTCGGCGCGTGGCGCCACAACGTGTAGCCATGATGCTCGTTCTGTTTGGAGTTCTCGTCGGAGCCGCCATCGAGCTGGCCCAGTTGCTGCTCGCTTCGGGTGTATCGCAGGGTGCTTCGGTGGCAGCGAAGACATCGGGCTTCGTGGCTGGCGGGCTTCTCGCTCCCTATTGCATTACCCTTCGCGTTGGGTTTGATGAGCGGGGATGCGCTCCCTTGGAGCGAAGCGATACGACGTTTTGATGACATCCGGCTCTTGCCCTTCTACAACTACTACTACACGAGTGAAACGCGGGCCGTGGCGAGCTTTTTGGTGCAAATTGCGCTATACGCGCCACCGGGAATTTTGCTGGCCCTGGGCACCCGCTCATGGGGGGACGGTGGCGGGGCGGCGGCTGCCGGCGCGACAAGCGGAATTCTTGCGCTCGCGGCGCAGGTCGTGAGACTCATGCACCCACCTCAGCACGCCGATCCGACAGACGTGCTCATCGCGGTTGCGGCGGGATGGGGCGGATATCGCATTACGCGCTTTCTTATTCGCTTGGCGAGCGGAGAGAACGCAGCGGCTGAGCATGTAAGTTCGAGCGGTGTTTATTCGCGCACGCTGGATGGTCTAGCGACGCGCTGGTGGGTCCCGGCGCTCATTGCCGCCGGACTCGCCGTATTTGTGGTTCGCTTTCCGGTGATGCGGCTCGAGCTTGGACTGGGGTTAATCGCCTATTGCGTGCTGATGTTTCGATACCCGAAAAACTGGTTGGTGATTTTGCTGGCTCTTTTACCTACGCTGGACCTGGCGCCCTGGTCGGGGCGCTACAATTTCGACGAATTCGACGCGCTCGTGCTCGCCTCGGTCGCAGTGGGTGCCGTCCGCCTGTCCGACTCGAATGCAATCCGCTGGCCCCCGTGGCTGGCGATGTTATTCGGACTGTTCCTGCTTTCCGCAATTGTTTCGATTGCCCGTGGCTTCGTCCCGTGGCCGAGTCCGAGCTTTCTCGCGCTTGCCGGGTACCAGAGTCCACTCAACGCGTTGAGAGTCGGCCGAGGGCTCATCTGGTCGTGCGCGCTGCTTTGGCTGTTGGTCCGGACCGCGCCGGATCCGACAGACGGCCAATCGCGATTCGCGCTGGGCATGACCCTGGGCCTGCTGGGTGTCGGGCTAATCGTCCTGTGGGAGCGCATCGTGTTTACCGGGCTGTTCAATTTCAGAAATGAGTACCGCGTTGCCGGCACATTCTCTGCGATAAGCACAGCCGGCGCTCAAATCGAAAGCTATCTTGCGGCAGCTACACCGTTTGCGATGCTGATCGCGCTGCGCTCCCGCGGGTGGGCCCGGCTGGTCGGGCTCGCTGCACTCGGACTCATGTTGTACGCGGTGGCTAGCACGGCTTCGCGCTCTGCCTACGCCGGCGTGGCACTAGCGGCAGGGCTGATGACTGTGGGGTGGCTGTGGTCGGCGGAAAGCATGCGCAGAAAGCTTCTCGTCGGCTTGGTCGTGCCTGCTTTCGCACTGTTGATATGGATGTTAGTGGGCGGCAGCTATGTCACCCAGCGAATGGCTGACGCCGGCCATGATCTGGCTGAACGCAAGTCGCACTGGGCTCTCGTGCTCGATCTTATGGATACCAACTTGGCGACGCACGTGTTTGGAATGGGCATCGGCCAGTATTCGCCTACATTTCTATGGAAGGCGCCCACGGAGCGGCGACCTGGCACGTTCGCATTCGTGCGCGACGGTGCCGACAGTATGGTTCGGCTGGGCACGGGCCATGCTGTCTATGTTGACCAGTTCGTGCACGTCGATGGAGGCCAGCGTTACATCCTCCGTGGACGGCTTCGCGGACAGCCGAATGCCGAAGGCATCTTGAAGCTTGCCCTATGCGACAAGTGGATTCTTTATGGCCTGGATTGTGTCGACACCGCTATCACCGCATCAAGTTCTGGCGCTTGGGAACTATTTTCACGGCCTGTCGTCGCTCAAGGCCTCGGTCGCGGTCCACCGTTATTTCGCCGGCCGGTAAAGCTTTCGCTCTACAACGTCGGGCCAACGACAATCGATGTAGCCGACCTGAAGCTTGAGGATGCTCGCGGTCGAAACATCCTGGACAACGGCGACTTCGCACGCGGAGGGGATCGCTGGTATTTCTCCGCAGACGATCACTTTCCATGGAATATTTTTAACCTGTTCGTCGAGATCTTTTTCGAGCAAGGGTGGTTAGGGCTCGCTAGCTTCGCCACATTGCTGGGCGCCGTCTTGCTGTGTCTGGCGAAACGCGCTTTTCACGGCAACCTGGGAGCGGCAGCTTTTCTCTCGTCCTTGCTTGGTTACCTGCTTCCGGGGTTGTTCGATAGCGTGATCGATGATCCGCGCATGCGGTTGTTGCTGATACTATTGGTTTGTGCCTCTGTGCTTTTGACGAAGCGGGACGGTGGCGTGGCGGGACCGATACGAGCTTCGCACTAATGCCTCGCATCCTGAATGTTCACCTGGGTGAGGCACAAAATGCCATTCCAATGAAGAGCATGCTTTCCTCAGCCGAGTACATCGGTCAGTGCCGCATTGCTTCCAAAGGGGCGGCATCGCGGCTCGCTATAATGCAGCCCGGTGTATGTTTCCTTTAATTTCAACCGTGTCCAGGCGACCCCGAGTGCGTCGAGCCGGAAATGATCAAAAGGGTCTTGAAGAAACAGTTGAAGGTGTTGCGCGGCTCCTATGCGAAGGCCTTTCACTCCTTCTCACCCGATGACCTGCTCCGCCAGTTGCAGCAGCTTGGCCTCGCGCACGGCGATGTGGTTCTGGTACACAGCTCCTTCGACGCGTTCAGGGGCTTCACCGGCAAGCCGAGCGATGTCATCGACGCGCTTCAGAAAGCGATCGGGCCGGATGGAACGCTGCTCATGCCGACGCTCCCCTTCACCGGAACCGCGGTCGAATATGTACGGCAGTCGCCCGTATTCGACGTGACCCGTACGCCCTCGCGCATGGGCTTGATCACGGAGCTCTTCCGTCGCTCTCCGGGAGTCGTGCGCAGCGTACACCCGACTCATCCCGTGGCGTTGTGGGGAAAGGATGCAGGCCTGATGGCAAGCGGCCATCACCGCGCAGGCACACCATGCGGCAAAGGCACTCCATTCGCAAGCCTCCTCGAGCGGAACGGGAAGATCCTGCTCCTGGGCGCCGATATCGACAGCCTGACTTTCTATCATTGGATCGAGGAGGCAATCGAGCCCAGGCTGCCGCTCTCCCCGTTCACGCAGCAGTTCTTTGACCTCACATCGAAGCAAGAAGATGGCAGCATGGCAAGAACGCAGACTCGTTTGTTTGAGCCGGCGGTGTCGCGCCGCCGCAATCTCCAGAAGCTTCTCCCCGAACTGAAGCGGCTCGGGGCGTGGCGGCAACGGCGTATCGGAGCCCTGGTGATGACCCTGCTGTACGCGAAGGATGTGTACGGTGCCGTCGTCGGCATGCTGGATCGCGGCATCTATTGTTATGACTGACCACGCGATCACCCGTGCGCCGACGGGTCTCGCGCCGGAGGAAGACGAACTCCGGGAGGCGGTCCTCTCGCACCTCAAGGGCGGCCGCGTGCATGAGGCCACACATGCGGTGCGCAAGCTTCTCGAGCAGCAACCCGGACGTCGCACGCACCGTTTCCTGCGCGATGCGCTCGATTCGCCCGAAACTTCGGGCGCGGAATTGAAGCGGCTGAAAGTCGCGCTGCTATCCTCTTTTTCGATCGAGTTCGTCCACGACTCGCTGATGGCGCTCGGCCTGCTGGGTGGAATGAGGCTCGACATCCATCAAGCGGGCTTCGGTACGTTCCGGCAGGAACTGCTCGACCCCGGCAGCGCACTTTATGCGTGGTCTCCGGACGTCGTCATCCTGGCCGTCGAGGGTGAAGACTGGACGCCGGACGCGTTCAGCGCTTTTGAGATTCCCAAGGACGGCTTCGATGAAATTCCGCGCCGCTTCAAGAAGGAACTGAGCGATCTTGTCAGAACCTTCCGCAATCGCGCGACCGCGCCGCTCCTCATCCACAACCTGGCACTGCCGGGCTGGCTCAAGCTGGGCATACTCGATCCGAAACTATCCCATGGTCAGGCCAGCCTTATCGGAGAGTTGAACGCGGCGATGAGTTCGGTGGCCGGCGAAATTGCCGACGTGCATATCGTCGACTACGCCGCGCTGGTGAACAGGCACGGTGCGATGAACTGGTACGACGAGCGGATGAAATTGTATGCAAAGGCGCCGATCGCCAGCGCCATGCAGCCGCACTTGTCGGCCGAATACGTCAAATATTTCTCCGCGCTGCTCGGGCTGACCCGGAAGTGCCTCGTGGTCGATCTTGACAACACCTTATGGGGCGGCGTCGTGGGCGAGGACGGCGTGGAAGGCATACAGCTCGGCCCCAACTACCCCGGCAATGCCTACACCGAGTCGATCGCAAGCAAGAACAATCCCGCGGACGTCGACGAGGTCTTCACCGAACACCGATTCATGGTTCTCAAGCGCAAGCACTTTGCCAGTGTGCAGATCCATTGGGAATCCAAACGACTGTCCCTGGTCCGGATCGCGGATGAGCTTTCCATTGGCTTGGAGCACATGGTCCTCGTCGACGACAACCCCGTCGAGTGCGAGGAAGTGCGCCGCGCGCTGCCGATGGTGCGGGTCATTCAGCTGCCTCCCCAACCGGAGCGCTTCGTCCGGGTATTGCAGGAGGCGGCCCTGTTCGACTCGCTCAATCTGTCCGTCGAGGACAGGCGGCGCGGCGACCTTTACCGGCAGCGCGCGCAAGCCGAAGCTGCGCGGCTCAGCGTGACCTCGGTGGAGGACTATTATCGCGACCTGGCCATGGAGATTACGATCGCGCCGGTCGACCGGGCAAGTCTTCCCCGCGCAGCTCAGCTCACGCAAAAGACCAATCAGTTCAATACAACGACGCTGCGTTATTCCGAGGCCGAGGTGGCAAGACGCATGGACGATCCACAATGGGTCACCGTGACCGTTGCGGTCAAGGATCGGTTCGGGGATAACGGCATCGTGGGTCTCCTCATGGCCAAGAATGCCGGCATCAGCCTCGATGTCGATACACTGCTCCTTAGTTGTCGCGTGATCGGTCGCACAGTCGAAACCGCAATGCTGGCGTGCCTCTGCGACGAAGGACGCAGGCGCGGGCTCAAGGACGTGACGGCTCGCTTCATTCCTTCTCGAAAAAACGCCCCGGCACAGGACGTCTTCGAGAGGCACGGTTTCGCCAAGGTGCGCGAGGACGACACCGGCACCACGTTTTGGCGCCTTGACCTCGAAATCGGCCGTGTCGAATGGCCGGCGTGGTTCAAGCGGTTATCGTGACAGCGTACGCCGCAGACGATGAAGGTCGCCCATAGACCATGCGCGATGATATCGAGCAGAGGATCAAACAGATCATGGCTGACATCCTGCACCTCGACCCTCGGCACATCGACGAGCGGACGGCCATGGACAACACCGAGGCCTGGGATTCGGCCAATCACATCAGTCTTGTCCTGGCAATCGAAGACGAGTTCTCGATTGCGTTCGACGTGGCCGAGATAGAGACCATGACGTCTTTTATCGACGTCGTGCAGGCGGTCGCTGCGAGGACCTAGCCTCAGCCGGCGCTTGCCCGTGCGGATGGTTCGATACGAACGTCGACGACGATGACTGAAGCTCACACGGGCGCTGCGCGCTTGAAGTTCAGTGACATAGAGCTCGATCAGGTGTTCGAGCTCGAACGCGCCTTCTCGCCCGAGGACACGCTCGCGTTTGCGGCGCTAAGCGGCGACTTCAGTCCGCTGCACGTCGACCCGGCCTACGCGGCAGAAACCGAGTTTGGCGGCTGTGTCGTCCACGGCATACTGCTGGCGTCGCTTTTCTCGCAACTGGTCGGAATGCGCATTCCTGGCGAGGCGGCGCTTTATCTCGGACAGGATCTGACATTTCGCAGACCCGTGCGGGTTGGCGAGACCGTGCGCGCCGTGGCGAAGGTGACGGGCAAGAGCGCCGCCACGCGGACTATTCTCCTGGCGACGGAGATCCGCAGCCTCGACGGTAAGGTCGTCGTCGGCGGTAGCGCCAAGGTCAAGGTACGCGACACGGAGCCTTTCGTTGCCGCGGCGGCAGCTGTGAATGCTTCGATCGTCGCGGCTGCCCCGCAGGAGCGGCAAGTCGCTGTCGTGACGGGCGCGTCGGGCGGGATCGGTGCGGAAATAGCACGCACCTTAGCGCGCAAGGGGTGCGCCGTCGCGGTGAACTATTACCGGCGCGCGGCGCCCACGATCCTGGTCAACGCCGCGATCGGAGACCTGGAGCAACGGCCGTTCAACGAGCTCAGCTGGGCCGCCTTCCAGGATCATATGGAGTACCAGGTCAGGGCGGTTTTCAACCTCTGTCAGTTGATGTATCCCCTGATGAAGCAAGCGGGGGGCGGCGCGGTGGTCAACGTGCTCTCCCAAGTCACCGCGGGTACGCCACCCGTGCACATGGCGGATTACGTCGCCGCCAAATATGCGCTGGAGGGCCTCTCGAAGGCGCTCGCCGCGGAGTGGGCCGGCGATGGAATACGCGTGAACATGGTATCGCCGGGATTGACTCGTACCGACCTTACCGAGTTTCACCATGAGCGCGTCTTCAAGATGGAGGCAGCCAGGACGCCGTTGCGCCGACTGGCGACGGTGCAGGACATCGCCCGCGCGGTGGACTACCTGGCGTCCGAGGAGTCATCTTTTCTTACCGGCGTCAATCTTTTCGTGACCGGTGGCCAGGTGATGCTCTAACTCACGGACGATGTGACTCTTGAAGCCACGCACCATCGTTCGCATCCTGCGCGACCAATATCTTGCCAAAGGGCTCCGTCAAACCTACTGGAATGCCAGCGCGTTCGCCGCCGAAGTTGGGTGCCTGTTCCGGGCCGAGCATACGGTCTTCGGGCGGCATGTTTTACGGGATCTGGCTCGCTACGTCTTCGGAACGGTGCGCCCCATCGAAGGAGAGACCTCAGAACGCGCCCGCGCAGCGGCGGGATGGCTGCTGCGTGCGCAGCAGGCATCCCCGGACGACGGCGTATCGCTTGGCTATTTTCCTTGCAGCCGCGACGGAATCGCATGGAAGCCGTCCTATCCCGAGACGACCGGCTATATCATCACTTCGCTCTTGTCATACGCGGAGCGGTTTCGAGACGATGCCGTACGCAGCGCGGCGCTCAGGATGGCGCATTGGGAGGTCGGCATTCAAATGGCATCGGGGGCCGCACAGGGCGGGCCCCTCTGTCCGCCTGAGAAGCAGGCGGCAGCGGCATTCAACACCGGCATGGTGCTTGATGGCTGGTGTTCCGCGTACGCTGAGACGAAAGACCCCGCTCTGCTCACGGCGGCGCGGCGCGCCGCGGACTTCCTTGTCGACGATATCGGCGCGAACGGCTATTTTCGTACCAACGGGCCGTTCGTAAGCGCCGGCGAGATCAAGACCTACACTTGTCTTTGTGCGTGGGCGCTCTATCGCTTCGGCGCAATCACCGGAGAGGAACGTTATGTTCAAGCTGCGCTACGCAGCGTCGAGGCCGCGTTGCGCCAGCAGCAGCCCAACGGCTGGTTCGCGCATAATTGTCTCGCGCGCTCCGATGCGCCACTCACGCATACCATGGGCTATACGCTGCAAGGCGTGCTCGAGGTGGGCATATCGGCCCGGCGCGCCGACTTCATTTCGGCGGTCCGCCGCAGTGTCGATGCGATCATCGTGCGTGTCCAACAAGGCGGTTATCTGCCGGGTACGTTCTACTCGGACTGGGAGCCGGCGGGGTTTTCTTCCTGCTTGACGGGCTCAGCGCAGATCGCCGTCGTTTGTTACCGACTGCATCAAAAGACAGGGATTGAAGGATATCGTCGAGCCGCCGATCGTCTCCTGAATTATCTCAAGGCCGTGCAATCCCTTCAGTCACCGCTGCCTGCCATCAATGGTGCCATGCCGGGGTCATTCCCGCTGCTTGGCGAATACATGCGCGCAGGCTACCCCAACTGGGCCACGAAGTATTTTCTCGATGCGCTTCTACTGCAGCATTGTTCGTGAAAAGCGTGGGACCTGGTGGTGGATATGGACGGCGAACATCGCGCACTATGATGTTGCCTCACATAGCGAGTCATAGATATCAAGGTACGAGGCAACCATCGCGTCAATGCTGAAAGCGGTTATTACCCGGTCGCGGCTCGCCTTGCCATGGAGCATCCGCAATTCGACATCGTCAACATAACGTTTGATTTCCGCCGCTAAGGCCGGCGGGTTCGAAACGGGAACCAACCGGCCGTTCGTATCGCTTTCGATCAATTCGAAATTGCCGCCTACGGCCGTAGCGATGATCGGCAATCCGGAGGCCATTGCCTCGAGAACGGTGTTTGAAATACCTTCTTTCAGCGACGGCAGCACGAAGATATCGAGGCACTTATACACGCGAGCGACATCACTTCTGGCGCCAGGAGTCCAAGTGACATCTGAAATTCCCTGCTCGTCCACACAATCTCTTAAAGCGTCGCGAAGCGGGCCGTCACCGATGATCGCCAGCCGCGCGATCCCGCGCAGCCGCGGTTCGTCGCGCAGCAACTGGCCAAAGCTACGCACCAACGTCAACTGGTCCTTGACTGGTTGCAACCGGCCAACAGTACCGATAACAACCTTGTCCTGGCCGTAAAATGTGGGTGGCATCATCCCGAGGGGCTTGGCCAATGCGGGGTTGAATCGCTCGATGTCCACACCATTGCATATTTGTGTGATTCGCGACGGAGACACGCCCACCTTGTCAACGAGGTAGTTTTTCAGTTCGCGTGAAACCGTGATGTAGCGATGCACCATCGGGCGGTGCAATCGCCGCAAGAGCCTCGGTTTAAGGCGGGACCCGTCCAGATCCTGCATGTCCCAGCCGTGTTCGCCGTGAATACGAATAGGAACCCTTGCCACACATGCCGGCAGTAGCGCATCCAGGCCCGAGAGATTCCGACTATGTACGATCATCGGCCGGAGCTCCTTGAAGAGAGCACGCATGCGTCGGTATAGTTGGATTGTCGTGAGTGCGGATTTCTTCAATGCGAGTACTTGGACATCCGGGCGCTCGATTCGATCGCGAAAGTCGGAGAAGTCCTCCGCGCAGATAACGCAATGCCGGTAGCGATCGTACGGAATGCGATTGATGAGATTCACGAGGCCATTCTCCATCCCGCCGATGACGAGATGGTGGATGACGTGGGCGATGAGCGGCGGACCAATCACGCTCAGACGATTCCGGCGATGCGACAGCGAAATGCCAGGTCTGAGTACCCCCAATTCACGCCGCCGCGCAGAATATTGTAACGGTCGATCGGACCTCGGTTAAAACCGCCGTATGCGGAGAGACACCCGAGGTAGCCCGCTTGCTTCACCAGTTCCAGCCTTTCAGGTGTCATATGCTCTCTGCCACCGAATGGATATGCAAGAATGACGTCACGCAGATCCAACTCGGTTCGCAGTTGTTCCATTGAATCCCGCAATTCGCGCTGGACGATCTCGGTTGGCTCCTTGGCGCAGTTGATGTGACTGACGGTGTGTGAACCGATGGTGAAACCATCGCTTTTCATCTGCCGGAGGTCGTCCCAAGTCATCTTGGCCAGTTGGCTTGCGACCTTGCCCTCGTCGTGCGGAAACTGGCGTGCGGTGCCGATAAAGCCAGTGCTGACAAAAAACGCTGCTGATATTTGATGCCTCAGGAGTAGCGGTGCCGCAGTTGCAAAATTGTCTTTGTAACCGTCATCAAAGGTGACGCAGACCAGCGGCCTTGCGGGATGTCGCGGCAGACGCCCAGCGATAATGTCTTCGATCGAGACCGGATGGCAGTGCCTGCGCAGTAGCGCCATTTGTCGCTCGAACTGCTCGATGCCGGTAGTCAGGGAGTCGCGTAATTCGTCGGTGACACGATGATAGAGAACGACCGTTATCGTCGGCTTGTCGGAGAACATCGCCAGCCATAACCGGCCGAAGTAAAGACAAGCCATCAGGTAAGCCGTCTTGGCGATTCGACGGACGATGCTCTGCCGGGCGGGCAGTCGTTCGGCCAAGCGGCGACGCAGTTGCGCAATCTGTCCGAGCGTGGGCTTGGTATATGTGCGACCGCCCAAAGGTTGAGGGCGTGGTTCGGCCATGCCTGAAAGCACCGCGGCTACCCCTGTGCAAGTCAGCTCAATCCCGAGCTCGTCCAAGGTCAGCTGAAGCCCTCTGACCGTGGAGTACCGCTGTCGCGACACGTTGGCCTGCGCAACGACGTCTCCTTTGTCCAAAGCAGCCGTCACGCGATGTACCGTGCATCCAACTTCCGCTTCATCGTTCCACAGCTCCCAGAATGCCGGAGGCATGCCGCGATAATCGGGAACTCTGCCTTTGTGCAGATTGAGCGTCCCGAGTCTGGGAAGAGCAAAGAGCGCCTGCTTAAGTATCGGTGCAGCAAGCGCCAAACCGAGATCGGGGGCGAAACGACGCACCCTCTCGAGCGTTTCCTCGTTGTGAATGTCTCGCGTTGGCAGGTACTGCACGTTGCGCCGCGCGAGGAGGCGTTTGAGCGTATATGCCGACCCCGGCCCTGCAGCGTCGATTTCATCGTCGCGTTGCCGGGCACGGTACGCTAGCACACGGATTACCTCGCTCGCCTGATAGAACGGCCACCGCCAGCCATTTCTTACGAAATTTCGCCACTGGTTGCGAACCAGTCGTGCAGGATTGCGCGTAGCGAGCTGTTTGACGATAAGCCATTCCGAATCGGGCAGGCGACGGTCGAGCTCGACTATTCCCTTGCGGACTGCGTAGGCGAGATCGCCGGAGAAAATCACTATTCTCGGCATCGGCTAGGCGAGCCCCTTGATAAGACGTGTCACCTGGACAAGTCGCACGAGGCCCGGACTTGGACGAATCACGGCCTCAGCCATCTTTGCTTGAAGCTTGCCATCAAGGTTGTTGCAAACAAAAAGGGACATAAAGACGGCTCTTTTGAAGCCTCATTGGGTAATTGTGCCGGATGAAGCACAAGATCCATCATGATGTTGCCTACAAATGCCCGCCACTCTCCTTGACGCAGATCATTGAAAACTTCATGCTATCGTCATATCATGCACTGCAGCGGGGAATGACGGCAGCATAATTTCCGGATTTGGAATCTATGCGAGCTCGACATAGCACAAGTTGCAGGCCGCTAACAAAGCTGCTTGGCTAGAAGGGAGTCCAATGTATCAACGTTCCGTAGTAGTTGCGTGGCTAGGGCTGGCGTCTATTCTGTGCGTTGGCTCGCTCGCAGCGGTGGCGGCTGCTTCGGTCGCCGCAATCGAATATTACGACGAACCCCTCGACCATTATTTCATTACTGCCAGCCAGGATGAAATCGTCGCCCTCAACAGCGGCCGATTTTTCGGATGGATTCCCACAGGATTCAATTTTCCTGTTCTGGACTCCAGCGCCACGGATGCGGCGAGCACGCCGGTTTGTCGCTTCTATGGCAATCCGACAGCGGGTCTTGACTCGCATTTCTATTCTGCCGATCCGGTTGAATGCGAACAGGTATTGCTGAGGTTCCCGGGTATTTGGCTTCTGGAATCCTGGAACGTTTTTCGCGCGTATCTTCCGGACGTGAACACGGGCGCGTGCCCGACCGGCACGAAGCCGGTTTATCGCTTATGGAATCATAGGCCCGACGTCAATCATCGATACACCGACAGGATCGACGTCGCGCAGGCAATGCAGAATATCGGTTACGTGCCTGAGGGCTATGGCTCCTCAGGGTTGCCTACCGCGTTCTGTGCGCTTGCATCAAATGTACCGGCAATCTCCTGCATCGTTAGCGCGAGCAACTCGAACCCGGTCGTTGGCTCGAATGTCACCCTGACCGCCACATGCACCGGCAATCCGACCCAGTATTCGTGGATCGGCTGCACAAGTTCGACAAATACTTGTTCCGTTACATCGGCGGACCCTGGGCGGAAAACCTATGTTCTGACGGCAAGCAACAGCCACGCAAGCAGTTCGCCGGAGGTCGTGCAACTTGTATGGCAGTTGACAGCCCCTCCACCGACGAGCGTGACGTGCTCGCTGACCTCGAGCAGCACGACGCCCATTGTGGGTTCGACCATTACGTTGAAGGCAGCTTGCACCGGTAGTCCAACCAGCTATTCGTGGACTGGTTGCACAAGCTCAGGCAACACTTGCACCGCCACTTCGGCGACAGCGGGCACCACGACCTATTCGGTGTCGGCGAGCAACGGAAGTAGCACAAGTCCGCCTACCGCAATCAGCGTCAGCTGGCAGACGTCACCAGCGGACGTTTCGTGCTCGCTCGTGGCAAGCAACACGACACCCGTTGTGGGCTCGACGATTACGTTGACGGCAGCTTGTACCGGTAATCCGACGAGCTACTCGTGGATCGGATGCACGAGCTCGAGCAGCACGTGCCTCGCCAGTTCGGCGACCGCGGGAACCAAGACCTATTCGGTATCCGCGAGTAACGGCAGCAGCAATAGCGCGCCCACCGCAATTAGCGTCAACTGGCAATCGGCACCTCAGCCGCCCAGCGTGTCCTGCACCTTGACATCCAGCAGCACCGTCCCGGTTATCGGTTCGAGCATAATACTGACGGCCACATGCACTGGCAATCCGACTAGCTATTCGTGGGTTGGTTGCACAAGTTCGAGCAATACTTGCGTTGCGACGTCGGCGACAGCGGGGCCCAAGACTTATTCCGTGTCGGCGAGCAATGGCAGCAACACCAGTGCGCCGGTCCTTATCAGTGTCGTCTGGCTCGCAGGTGCGCCCACGGGATTGCCGTTGAGCGCCGACTTTGTCAATCGGGCGTCGGATCCCAGGGGCGGCGACAACGCCTACAACACGTTCAAGCGGCTACCAAACGGCCATGGCATTACTTTCGGCGGCTTCAGCCACGACCAATCCGGTAATAATGCGGTGCTCGACTACAACCCGATCACCGACGCAGCAGCGATCGTTGTTTCGAATACGCCGTGGGTCGTCGCCGCAAATGTGAGCGGTCGCAGCTTCCTGGGTAATCGTGACAATCAGTCGACCCTTGTCATCGATAATAAATTTTGGGTCATGAGCGGCGAGCGCGGGGGCAACCCCGTAGGAAACTGGCGCGGAATTCTCGATCCTGCGACGTGGCATTGGATCTACATCGACGACACCTACAATTGGCCGCAGGTCTCCGGCAATGCGATCACGGATTACGAAAATGCAGCCTACGGACGCATCGAAGCGCTCGATCTCTGGTACATGTTTGGCGGAACAAAAAGTGGGAATCCCAATGATGGATTGATCCGTCTGGAACGCAATGCAAACGGTGCACCATACAGGGCAACCGAATACAGAAACACCTCGGGCAACCCGTCATTTTCCGGCTCGCAAAAGCTCGCGTATGTAAGTCAGTCTCACTGGGACCGCGGCACGAAATTGCATGTCTACGGAGGCACCCGCGAAGACTGGACGGTGACTGACGGCAACGGCAACTGGCTTCGCACCAGTGGCAGGGCACTTTACGAGATCGACGTTCAGGCACCGAGCATGACGCTCGTAAGCGTCAACTCACTTCCGGACGGACAGCGCGCCGAGGGCCCGGCAGTTTTCGGCTATCGCGATCCAGCACACGATTTGGCGGTAGTCAGTGATGGCAAGAACGTGAATGTGTACTCCTATGCGCTGGGCGCGTGGTTCAACGTTCCGGTCAACACGGCCGCTGATGTCAATCGCCAGAGCCCTTCGACCGATGGTGCCGGGCGCCAGGGTTTTTATTCACCTGAGGTCGACCAGTTTATTTTTCTCGGCGGAACTGGCCATATTTACGGACTGCGACTCAACTACGGAACGAATCCGCCGCCTCCGCCTACTGGCGCTTATGCGCTGGACGAAGCGCAGGTGACGGCTCGTTACTGGAACGCCGCAACCGGCGTCGCCTGGCGTCATTTCAACGGCGACTGGTTAGACGCTAACGGAGTATCCCAAGGCACGACACCTTGGGCCTTATCCGCGCCGCTTGTGATGATGGGCGCAGGGGCGCAGCCGGTGACCATTGACGTAACCACCCTGGCCCGTGATTGGCTTGCCAATCGCAATCGTGGTTTGCTGCTTCGGGGCGGCTTAACGGTCTTTGGCTCGCGCAATAATCCTGATCCGGCATTGCGTCCTTTCTTGACGGTCGTCGCGAACGGACAGGAATATCGCGGTGAATCTGTCGCGGATTCCACGCTCGACGCCGGGACGGAGGCCACCATAGGTCTGCGTCCCGTCATCGAGATCTATACTGGAGAGGGCGACATCGAGAAGGGTATTTTCCAGTTCGATCTGTCCGCCATTCCGTCGGGCGCGTCGATCACCTCAGCGACTTTTCATGCGGTCATTACGCATTCGGAAACGACGCAGCCAATCATGGCGTTCTTGCTTGATCCTCCCGTAGCAGGACCCCCATCACCTGTCTCTTGCACGCTGGCAGCCAGCAATTCGACGCCGACTGTTGGCTCGAGCATTACATTGACCGCCACCTGTACCGGCGGCCCAACTACTTTTACATGGAACGGCTGCGCGAGCTCGACGAACAGCTGTGTCGCAACTTCAGCTACGGCGGGCAGCCGGACGTATTCTGTCTCGGCTAGCAACGGTACAAGCAACGGCTCCGCTTCGGTTACCGTCAACTGGACGTCGGCGCCCCCTCCACCGCCGCCGCCGAATCCGGGCAACAGGAGCGTCACTGCGACGGCCGTACCATATACCGGTCCGTCAGGCGTGCTGGGCGCCGGAAAACACTTCGACTTCGCGCGACTTGGGAATCGCTGGTACAAAATCGCCGGAGATCACGCCGGAACCGGCTCGCCGCTCGATGTGCCGATTCCTCCTTCGGATCTTCAAGATGGTCGACAGGAAATCCTTTCGTTCAATGTGCCGGCAAATGACTGGCGCGAAGATACCCCGTACTACTTACCGTCTAGTTACGGCGTGCAGGGAGCAGACCCAGACGACGCTTTCGCTATCGTTGTCGGCAACGAGGCTTGGGTAATGAATACCGCAACCAATCGCAGCATAACGCAGCCAGCTGGCGCAGCGCAGCAAGTCGATCTGATGACCAAGATTTGCGCCTACTCGCCGCCATCGGCACAGTGGCCGCTCGGTCATTGGCGCGTGGTGGCCAACCCTCCATGGGTCATCAACGGCGACCGTGCGTGGCGCGGCTTCCTTGATCCGGTGAGGAATCGCATCATCATTCCGACGACCCGGAACGGTGCCGTGTGGGCGATGATCGATGCCACGAACGGCGCCGACTTGACGCAATATGCAAACGGCGTCCCCTATCAATACGGTGACTATACTTTCAGCGTTGCCGGCGCCGCACCCGACTTCACCAATCGCAAATTCTACGTCTATGACGTAACCACGTCTGCGCTGTACCAGGTCGACATGGACTCGCCCGGCGGCGCGACAAAGGTCGCCGACTTACCCGAGCCTCCGGGTACGACGCAATCGGCGATCAAGCTGACGTGGCATCCCGACCTTCGCGCCGTCGTGATCGCGGCGACTAAGATACATGTCTATGAAGTCGACTCAGGCAAGCTGAGCACAGTGGCGCGACCCGACGGATTTATTAATGGCGCTGGTCACTATGTGCCGACGAGCACGATCTTTTTCGATCCCGACACTCACGACATCGTCAGCATCGGCACGATAGACTGGGACACGAATATGAATCCCGGCGTTTATTGGCGGCTTAAGATCCAATGAGCATTCTCGCGCTCGCGTCTCCGCGTCAGGACGCGTGGGCTTGGCGCATCCTCCTGGACGCACTCGTTCGCCGTCTCCGTCAGGAAGCACGAGCGTTGGGAGAATACGCGGGTTGCGAGGCATTGCCTTGTACGCAACAGAGAAAATGGCAGGCTCTTAGGGCCTCCGGCTAAGCAAGCCAGGGGCGGCAACGGTAGGGCACCAGACCTGCGAGATTTGCGGCGAATCCCAAATCTTGCGATAAGAAAGATAAAATAGCTGCAGGCCAGATTGGTCATAGGCGTTGCCGTATCTCTATTACCGTCAAGTTACTCCTTGACGTTGACCCGCCGATGTCGCTGACGCTCTGGGCCGACCTCGAGCGTTCCAGTGGCTACGAATGCAGTGCCTATATTCGATCGGGCAGCACTTGTCCAACCAAAAGCGCGCCATTGTGCGATGCTCTCAGAATCTGCGCTAATTATGCTTAGGCTCGGGCGTGTCTGAAGATGCGTGATTACGTCTTGACGGCGGTTGTGTTTGCACTGGTTCCGATCTGTTTCGCCAGACCGTGGCTTGGAGTATTGGCGTGGTACTGGCTCGGCCTGATGAATCCGCACCGGCTGACCTGGAGCTTTGCGTACACGATGCCTTTCGCGATGCTGATCGCGCTTGCGACACTGGCCGGCGCCCTCGTCGCGCGCGACCGCAAACCGATTCCTTGGGAACGGGAACTGGTCCTGTCGGCACTCCTTCTGGGGTATTTCACGTTTACGACGGTATTTGCATGGGCGCCGGCCTACGCATGGCCCGAGCTGGAAAAAGTCGCCAAGATCATTCTGATGACATTGGTGGCGACGATGTTCATCTATGGAAAGGAGCGCATTCGTTACCTCTTGCTCGTTGTTGCATTTAGCATCGGGTATTACGGGTTCAAAGGCGGCATCTGGTCGATCATTCACGGCGGGGCGGAGCAGGTGGTCGGGCCGGAGGGCTCGTTCATCGAAGGCAATACCTTCCTGAGCCTCGCCCTGAACATGGTAATTCCACTCATGATCGGGCTCGCGCATCAGGAGCCGCGGCGTTGGCTGCGCCGTTTGCTTTACGCAACAGCGGCGCTTAGCGTCATCAGTTCCTTCTTCAGTTATTCGCGTGGGGGATGGCTGGGGCTCGCCGTTGTGCTGATATCGCTGCTGATGTTCCAGCTGAAAGGCAGGCAACGAGCATTGGTGGTCGCGGCACTCGTAGTAGTTGCATTGACAGCGACTTCGATTTTTCCAGAGAGGGTATTCACTCGTGCTGATACCCTAGAAAACTATGAGCAGGATTGCTCGGCAAACCAGCGCTTCATGTCGTGGACCGTGCACTGGAACGTGGCCAAGACCTATCCCTTGACGGGGGCCGGTTTCCAGTTCGAGGAGGCGAGGGACGGGCGCTGGCTCAGCTTCGGCGACGAAAAATATCTAACCTGCTTCGGCACTGCCTCCAGCTCCGCCGCGCACAGCATCTATTTTCAGATGATGGGCCAGCACGGGTTCGTTGCGTTTTTCATCTACATTATTCTCCTGATTGCGGTTCAGCTTAAGTTGAATCGACTGCGACGCGAATCCAGAAAACGCCCGGAAATGGCGTGGATCGGCAGCTATGCCACCGGGTTGCAGATAGGCCTGCTGGGCTATCTGGTGAGCGGCGCCTTCCTGAGTTCCGCCTATTTCGATCTGCCGTGGCTGTATTACGCGATTACCGTCATGCTTTCGCGCGAGCTTGCGGCTCAGACGTCTCCAGTTGCAGCGCACTCCACGCCTGTTGCAACCGGCAAGGCAGCGACAGACCGCGCCTGAAGGTTTGCGGGATCGATGGGGAGGATACGATCTCGGGAGCACGAAGACTTCCGCGGTCATGAAATCAAGGAAGGGCGGCTGAGGCCGCCCTTTCGGCTTTTTGAGCGCCCTCTGCGCGGCTCGGTGCGTGTTGTCGCGGACAAGAGTCGGTCTGCCTGCGGTTCGAAAGTCCCTTCCGCATAGTGCCGCACTGGGAATATCGTAGTTATATAGCAATCATGCGTGCGTCATCGCGACTGACAGCCTGTAATGCACAATTTCTGCCGCAGAATCAGATGAATATCCGATCAGCAGTCATAGCGCCCGTTCATCGGGAATATGGGAAATTCACATGACAAAACCCGCCTTCGCTTGGCACTATTAGAATCCTTGCGAGTCTGATCACGGGCGTGGGCCGCTCACACGCATCCCGGTCTTAATGATCGCGGCGTCAGAAGCGCGCCGCGATCGAGGTTTGCCGAGACAAGAACAGCGTTAGCGCTGAACCAACAACTAGGCAGGAAATGGAAGATGGCACTCCAGGTATATCGACCGTCACGGTCGAGGGAAGGCCTGGCAGGGAGATGCTTCCCCGCGTTAGTGCTGGCACTGGGGGCCAGCGCAACCGCTTCGTCTCATTCACGTCGTATTCATTCGCCGCGGACCCGCGCGGCCGTGGGACGTACTATTGGCCGTTGGCGCAAGGATGGCGCCAGAGCATGAATTCAGCGGGGATTCGCGGGCTTGCTCAGGTGGGGATCGCATGATCAGCTTTCTCCGCCAGCACGTCACTGCTGCGACGCTGGTGCAGTTGGTGATCGAGGTTTCCTGGCTTTTCGCGGTCGGTCTGCTCGTCATCCATTTCCAGGAGGGGATGGCAAAGCCGCTGCTCCACGCCGCCGCGCCCGCGCTTGTCTTCGCATTGGTCATGGTGACACTCAACGGCGCCTTTGGCATCTATCGCCGCCACGAGAGTCTTTCGTCGTCGGCATATGTGCTCCGGCTATGTCTCGCTCCAGCGATCGGCGTCCCGCTCGCGTACGTCATCGCAGACGCTCTCCCCGGCGGCGGTTTGTTTCAGCAATACGTGGGAATCGCATTCGTTTGTGCGTTCGGTGGACTGCTGCTCGTTCGCCACGTGTTCGTACTTCCCCTGATCTCCCGGATCCTGCCGCACCGGGTCTTGGTTCTCGGCACTGGCGCGGAAGCGAAGCTCGTCGAGGCTTCGCTGGCGACCGCCGCCCCTCCGGGGTTGCAACTGGTGGGATTTCATCCGCTCGAGAAGGAACAGAAAACGCTTGTTTCGCGCCGCCGCGTCATTGCGCGCAGCGGTCCCCTGGAGGCGACCGTCAAGCAGCTTGGCGTGCATGAAATCATCGTCGCCGTGCGCGAACAGCGCGGCGGCGTATTGCCCTTGCGATCGCTGCTCGAGTGCCGCCTTAACGGTGTGCAGGTGACCGACCTCGCCCGGTTTTTCGAGCGAGTGCACGGAAGAGTGCCGATCGAATCGCTCAAGGTGAGCTGGCTGATCTACGGCCAGGGCTATCGTCAGGGATGGTGGCGAAGCTTGATCAAGCGATCATTCGATCTCTCGGCGGCTATCGCGCTGCTCGTCTTCACATTGCCGATCATGGCGGTTATAGCAATATCGATCGCGATCGAAAGTAGAGGCCCGATCGTCTATCGCCAGGATCGGATTGGCTGTAGAGGAAGAAAGTTCGTCCTGTTGAAGTTTCGCAGCATGGCACCGGACGCGGAGAAGGATGGAAAGGCATCCTGGGCCTCGGCCAATGATGCGCGAGTGACCAGGATCGGCCGACTCATGCGGCGCACGCGCATGGACGAGCTGCCGCAGCTGATCAACGTGCTTCGCGGCGAGATGAGCTTTGTCGGCCCGCGGCCGGAGCGTCCCGAGTTCGTCGCCATGCTCACCGAGCAAATTCCGTTTTATGCCGTGCGCCACAGCGTCAAGCCTGGAATCACCGGCTGGGCGCAGGTCCGCTACTCTTACGGGGCGACGGTCGAGCAAGCGGTAAAGAAGCTCGAATACGACCTTTATTACGTGAAGAATCACACGCTGCTTCTCGACTTGCTGATTCTCATCGACACGGTGAGAGTCGTCATGCTCGGCGAAGGTGCACGATAGCTTGCTTTGGGCAGCCGGCCGGCATGTTGGCGCCGGCCAGCGCTCGACGATCGAATCGACACCCCCTCCTGATTTGGTGCGCCGACTCCGAATGCGCTGCATGTGCGCTCTCGCGGAACCTTCCTGCAGCATCTACGCCGCGCTAGAATGATCCTTGTTCGCGCGCAAAACGGCATCTTGATCGAATGAACGGTACAACGCTCGCTGCCACGGCCGCATGGAGCTACGGCATCGCTGTCGTGGCGTACCTGGCGTTTGCGCTCCGTATCTGGTTGGGATGGGGCGGGGGAGTCCGCGCCCGGCTGCTCCTTGCGGCGATGCTTGCGACCGCGCTTTGGGCCGCCGGCGGCCTGGCGAGCGCTTTATGGATGTCTCGAGGCGCGTGGCTGATCTCGAATCTGGGGGACACGCTTCGCTATGCGATATGGATGCTGTTCATCGCGAGCCTGCTGAAACGGCCGCAGCAGGCCGCCGCCCAGCGCGTTGGCCGGCCAGCCATCCCGCGCTGGGGAGTCATTCTCGCATCGGTCGTCCTGCTTTCCAGCCTGATGTTGTCGGAAGCATTGCCCATCGCGCAGGTGCTTTTGGCTAAGGATCAGAGAGCGGAATTCGCGGTACGGCTTGGCTTGTCGATCTTTGGCTTGATGCTGATCGAACAGCTCTTTCGCTGGACGCAGCCGCAGGCGCGCTGGAGCATCAAGCCGCTGTGCGTGGCGCTTGGCGGCGTATTTGCCTTCGATTTGCTGCTTTATGCGGATGCATTGCTCTTTGCGCGCCTCGATGTCGACATGTGGGTGGCGCGTGGCGTTGCCAATGCCTTGGTGATTCCGTTCATTGCGGTCGCAACGGCGCGCAATACCGGATGGACCGTCGACATGCATCTGTCGCGCAACGTTGTCTTCCACTCGACGACGCTCGTCGTTTCCGGCGTTGTTCTTCTGGCGATCGCCGCGGCGGGATATTTCGTGCGCTACGTCGGCGGGGATTGGGGGCGGGCACTTCAGATCGAATTGATCTTCGCCGCGCTCCTTTTATTCGTGCTTGTTGCGTCGTCGGGGCGTTTTCGGTCGAGGGTCAAGGTTTTCGTCAGCAAGCATTTTTTTTCGTATCGGTACGACTATCGCGAGGAGTGGCTGCGGTTCACCAGCACGCTTGCCACGGACAGCGCGCTGCAAGGCGTTCACGAGCGGGCCGTCATGGCGCTTGCGAACCTCGTCGAAAGCCCCGCCGGCATGCTATGGCTGAAGGACGAGAGCCGGAATTTCCGGCCGGTGGCGAGATGGAACCTGCCCGCGCTCGATGCCAGCGAGCCGCAGGGAGGCTCGCTGGTCGGTTTCCTGGAGCGCACGGGCTGGGTGATCGATCTCAGGGAGCTCGCGTCGAGCCCGGCAAAGTACTCCGGCCTGATTGTCCCGGCCTGGCTGGCGTCACTGCCTCATGCGTGGCTCATCATTCCGCTGGCGGTTGATGCGACCTTGCTCGGATTTGTCGTTCTGGACACTCCGAGAGCATCGGTCGAGGTCGATTGGGAAGTGCGCGATATGCTCAAGACCGCCAGTCGACAGGCCGCGAGCTACCTGGAGCAGATGCGCGCCACCGAAGCGCTCGTGGAAACCCGCAAGTTCGACGCGTTCAACCGGATGTCGGCATTCGTCGTCCACGACCTGAAGAATCTCGTGGCTCAACTCTCGCTGATGCTGAAGAACGCCGAACGGCATCGCGGCAACCCGGAATTCGAGCGCGACATGCTTTCGACCGTCGAGCACGTCGTCGGAAGAATGAACAAGCTGATGTTGCAGCTGCGAACGGGCGCAACGCCGCTGGAAAATTTGCGTCCTGTCGATCTTGCGTCCGTGGTCGAGCGTATCTGCGCGGAAAAATCGGACGATCACGCGCCCCTGGAAGTCACCGTAACTCCGGGAATCTCCGCTTTCGGACATGAGGATCGGCTCGAACACGTCATCGCGCACCTGGTGCAGAACGCCATCGACGCGACCGCTGACGGCGGTACCGTCACGGTGCGCTTGTACCGCGAGGACCGTTTTGCGATCGTCGAAATCGCCGATACCGGCGTCGGCATGACGCAGGAGTTCATTCGCGAGCGGCTTTTCAGACCGTTCGAGACGACCAAGGCCGCAGGCACCGGCATCGGCGTATACGAAAGCAAGCAGTACGTCACTGCACTTGGGGGCCAGCTCCTGATCGAAAGCACGCCGAAGGTCGGTACCCGCGTTCAGGTCATGCTTCCGCTGGGGGACAGCGCGGCGGCTTCTTCCGCTCCCTTGAAGGAGGTCGCATGACCGCTGCGCGGAAGCCCTTGCTCATCGTGGAGGACGATCCCGCACTGCAGAAACAGATGCAATGGGCGTTCGACCAGTACGAAACCATTGTTGCAAGCGATCGTGAATCGGCGCTGGCTCAACTTCGCCGCTACGAGCCGGCGGTCGTCACCATGGATCTCGGCCTTCCTCCCCTCCCGGACGATGCAAGCGAGGGGTTGCGCCTGCTCGAGGAAATCCACGCGCTTGCGCCGGACAGCAAGGTGATCGTGCTGACGGGTCAAAACGACCGCGCGAACGCGGTCAGAAGCATCGCGCTCGGAGCCCATGACTTCTGCACCAAGCCGTTCGAGCCGGAGATCCTCACATGGGCGGTGGACCGGGCGTTCCGCGTGCACGAGCTGCAGGAGGAAAATCGGCGCCTGCAGGCGGCGCGGCCGCCGGGGATGTCGGGCGTCATCACTCGCGACCCGGCGATGCTGCAAATTTGCCGCATGATAGAAAAGGTGGCCCCGGCGTCGGCGACCGTGCTGATCCAAGGCGAATCCGGAACCGGCAAGGAATTGCTGGCGAGGGCGTTGCATGACCTTTCTTCGCGACGTGAAGAGCGATTTGTGGCGATCAACTGCGCAGCCATCCCCGAGACACTGCTCGAAAGCGAGCTCTTCGGTTACGAGAAAGGTGCGTTTACCGGAGCGGCGAAGCAGACCCTGGGCAAGTTCGAGACCGCCCACGAGGGAACGCTGTTTCTCGATGAAATCGGGGATCTGCCATTATCGCTGCAGGCAAAGCTCTTGCGCTTCCTCCAGGAGCGTGTGATCGAGCGGATTGGCGGCAGGCAGGAAATCGCCGTCGATGTTCGAATCGTGTGCGCAACCCACGCGAGCTTGAAGGATCAGATCGCCGCTGGGAAATTTCGTGAAGATCTCTATTACCGCATCGCCGAAATTACCGTGGACGTTCCTCCGTTGCGGGCGCGCATGGGCGACGCGGCGTTGCTCGCGCACGGACTCGTCCGCCGGTTCGCGGCTGAGCAAAGGCGCCCCGCGATGACGCTTACGAGCGATGCGATCGGCGCGGTCGAGTCGCATTCCTGGCCTGGCAACGTGCGCGAGCTCGAGAATGTCATCAAGCGCGCCGTGATCATGGCCGAAAACGCGACGATCAGCGCCGTCGACCTCGGCCTCATCCCGGGAGAATCGCCTCCAACCGAGCTCAATCTGCGACAAGTGCGAGACGAGGCCGAGAAAGGCGCGGTGCTGCGCGTGCTCGGTCGCGTGAACGGCAATCTCAGCAAGGCGGCGGAGCTCCTCGGAGTCAGCCGACCCACACTTTATGACCTCATGGAGCGCTTCGGCCTGAGATAGGCCGCTCCGCTTTTCGACGCGTCGAAGGAAAAACGACCATGCAAGACAATCGACAGCTTTTAACCGCAGCGGCAATCGCCCTGCTGGCGCTTGTTGGGTGCAGCAAGGAAGACCCATCGGCGCTGATCGCTTCCGCGAAATCGTATTTTGCCAAGTCGGATTACAACGCCGGGATCATCCAGTTGAAGAGCGCGTTGCAGGTAGCGCCAAACAGCCCGGAGGCGAGGTTTCTTCTCGGCAAATCTCTCCTCGACAGCGGCAATGCGGTCGGCGCCGAAACCGAGCTCCGCAAGGCCATCGAGCTGGGATACTCTCCCGACGACGCGTACCCGTTGCTCGCGCGCGCGCTGCTTGCTCAAGGTGAATTTCTAAAAGTTGTATCGGAGCTGGGTGACCGTAAGCTCGTGAACGAAGACGCCCGCGCCGACTTCGAGACGTCGGTCGCGATCGCACTCATGAATCAGAGAGATTACAAGGCGGCTGGCAAGCGGCTGGACGCTGCGCTTGCGACAAAGTCGCGCAACGCTCGGGTTCTCACGACACAAGCTCAGCTCGATGCGGTCAACAACAACTTTCCGCAGGCGCTGCAGCACGTCGACGAGGCGCTGGCGATTTCGCCGAACGACGCCGAGGGCGTCGTCATGAAGGCCCAACTGCAAAGCAGCCAGGGGCAGCGCGACGAAGCGATCAAGACGCTGGAAGGAGCGATCGGCGCGAACCCCACGGCGCTCAACATAAGACTTGCGCTCGTTGGCTTGCTCGTGGCGTCACAGCAACCGGCCAAGGCATGGACTCAAGTCGAAGCGATGTGGGCGGCCGCGCCGAACGATCTGCGCACCATGTACGCCGAAGCCCTTGTTTCATTCGCGAAGAACGACACGACGCATGCCAAGGAGGTCATTCAGAAAGTCGTCGCCCTTGATTCGAAAAACCTTCAGGCTCTCTATCTGTCCGGCCTGATCGATTATCAACTTGGATCGCTTGCAGCGGCCGAAGAAGCGCTGCGCAAGGTGACCGCGCAGACAGGAGAGCCTGGCGCGCGCCGCATGCTGGCGCAGATCTACCTGCGCAGCGGCAGGACGGCGCAGGCGATCGAGACCATCGAGTCGGGACTCAAGCTCACGCCTAACAATCCGTCCCTGCTGCGCGCGGCGGGCGAGGCGTATCTTGCGTCGGGCAAGCTGACCAAATCCGCGCAGAGCTATGAGCGAGCCGCCGCGATCGACAAAGGCGATCTCGAGAGCAACATCCGCTTGGCGCAGGTCCGCTTCGCGGCCGGCGAAACGAATCGAGCAGTCAAGGAGCTCGAGTCGCTTTCGGGTGCGGACGCTTCGCAATATCAGGCGGATCTTGCGCTTATCGCCGGGTTCCTGCGCCAGGGTGCCTTCGACAAGGCGCTTGCCGCAGTCAAGACACTCGAAGCGAAGCAGCCGAAGAACCCGATGACGTACAACCTCAAGGGTACCGTGTACGTTGGAATGCGCGACATGAAGAATGCCCGGGCGAGTTTCGAGAAGGCGCTCGAGCTTCAGCCGAACGACTTCACCGCGACACGAAGCCTCGCGCTCATCGATACCCAGGAACGGAAACCCGAAGAAGCCCGCAAGCGGTATGAACAGGCGCTTGCAAAGGATCCCAAGAACCAACAACTGCTCCTTGCGATGGCCGAGCTTCTTGCAATGACGCGCCACCCGGCCGAGGAAGTGCGGCAAGCCATCGACCGTGCAATCGCGGCGGAACCGACGGCTTCGGTGCCGCGCCTTGCGCTCATCAGCTATTACCTGAAGACTTCCGACCCCAAAGCTGCGCTGGCAGCGGCCGAATCGGCGCGCATTGCGTTGCCGAATGATCCGCAGATCGTGGAAGCCCTCGGTGCTTCGCAACTCGCCGCGGGAGCTCCGGACCGGGCGGTGGAGACTTTCCGGCAACTCGTGCAATTGGTACCGCAGAATGCCGCGGCCTTGGTGCGACTTGCCGAAGCACAGGCCGCCCAAAAGGATTTCGATTCGGCCATCGAAACCCTGCGCAAGGCGATCGCAGCGGAACCGGATCAAGCGCAGGCTTGGGTTGCATTGACAAGAACTTACGTCGTTGCCGGGCGAGCCGAAGATGCGATCACTGAATCACACAAAATCCAGAAGGAACATCCAGACCAACCGCTGGGCTACGCAATAGAGGGCGAAGTGCGTGCGACACAAAAGAAGTGGGCGGAAGCCGCTGCGGCTTACAAGGCCGCGCTTGCGCGACAGGCGGTTCCGCTGTTGGCGGTGCGGATGTATATCGCATTGCGAAACGATGGAAAGCAAGCCGAAGCGACGGCGCTGGCAGCGCAATGGACCAAGGCGAATCCCAAAGACGTGATGATGTACATGTTTCTCGCGGAACAGGGTCAGCGCAACAAGGATTTCCGGACCGCGGCGACTAACTACCGCAAAGTGCTCGAGATCGAACCGGACAATGCGATTGCCCTCAATGATTTGGCGTGGGCGCTCACGGAGCTGGGCGACGTCAAGGCCATCGAGATCGCGGAGAAAGCGTACCGGCAGGCGCCTTACAGTCCGGACGTCATCGATACGCTCGGCTGGGCGCTGGTAAACACCGGCGACGTGAAGCGGGGTGCGGACCTGCTCCAGTCGGCCGCGAATCTGGCTCCGGCGAACAACGACATCCGAATGCATCTCGCGACGGCGAAAATCAAGCTTGGCGACAAAGCGGGAGCGCGGCAGGAACTAGAGCCGCTGACCAAGCTCGAGCCGAATTCACCGCATCGCATCGAAGCAGAGAAGATGCTGGGGGGTCTCTAGCCCCAGACGCTTTGCGCAGCGCAAAAATATGCAAGAAGAACAGAAGAACCAATCCGGACGCACGACAACCATCGCCGTCGTCGGGCTGGGCTACGTCGGGCTTCAAGATCGCGGCGTATCGAAAAGGCGTCGATCCGACCGGCGAACTGACGCCCGAGGCTCTGCGAGCGGCCCGGGGATTGCGCTTCACCACGGACCCGGTGGATCTTCGCGCCGCGGATTTCGTGGTCGTCGCCGTCCCGACCCCCGTCGACCAAGCGCACCAGCCGGACTTCGGCCCGCTCTTGGGCGCGAGCGCGGCGGTGGGCGCCAATCTCAGGCGCGGGGCGACGGTGGTGTTCGAATCGACGGTCTACCCAGGCGCGACGGAGGAGATCTGCGTTCCGGTGATCGAGCGGCATTCCGGAATGCAGTGGAAACGCGATTTTTTTGTCGGCTATTCGCCGGAACGCATCAATCCCGGCGACAAGGAGCACACGCTGACCCGCATCACCAAGGTCGTTTCGGGAGATACGCCGGAGACGCTCGAGCGCGTTGCGGCCGTCTATTCGAGCATCGTCAGCGCGGGCGTCTATCGTGCGAGCAGCATCAGCGTTGCCGAGGCCGCGAAGGTGATCGAGAACACGCAGCGCGATCTCAACATCGCGTTGATGAACGAGCTTGCGCTTCTATTCCACAAGATCGGCATCGATACGACCGAGGTTCTCGAGGCCGCCGGGACAAAATGGAACTTTCTGCCTTTCCGGCCGGGCCTCGTCGGAGGCCATTGCATCGGCGTCGATCCGTACTATCTGACGCACAAGGCCGACAAGCTCGGCTACCACCCGCAAGTCATCCTTGCCGGCAGGCGCATCAACGACGGCATGGGCAAGTACGTCGCTGAGCAGACCGTCAAGCAGATGATACAGGCGGGATCGCAAGTCAAGGGCGCCCACGTGACCGTGCTGGGACTGACGTTCAAGGAGGATTGTCCCGACATACGCAACTCGCGCGTCATCGACGTCGTGCACGAGCTTGCGTCGTACGGACTGACCGTGCACGTACACGATCCAGTCGCTGACCCGGCCGAGGCGCGCCGCGAATACGGAATCGAGCTCAAGGAATGGGATGCGTTGCCGCGGGCGCAGGCTATCGTGGCCGCGGTCTCTCATCGCGCTTTCAAGCAGCGTCCGGCGGACGACTATGTGGGCAAGCTGCATCAGGGCGGGCTCTACGTCGACGTCAAATGCCAGGCCGATGCGGCCACGTTGCGCGCGCGCGGCGTGACCGTGTGGAGACTGTAATGGCGCCCGCCGCGAGCGAATCCGCCGTCGCCATGAAGCGGGCGCACGCGGCCGTACGCGCGCAGCGACGGCGCTGGCTCGTCACCGGAAGCGCCGGGTTCATCGGCTCGCATCTGCTGGAAACGCTGCTGCGGCTCGATCAGGACGTCATCAGCGTTGATAACTTCGAGACCGGCCATCGCCGGAACCTCGAAGAGGTCCGCCGGGCGGTCGGCGAGAAAGCGTGGAAATGCCACGCGTTCATCGAAGGCGACATCGTTGAATTCGATACTTGCCGCCGCGTGTGCGA
>WNGK01000360.1_pt1 | contig 56963 bp, 36 predicted proteins | sample 5400601 | NCBI WGS metagenome assembly WNGK01 (sample SAMN13153376, study PRJNA577476) | soil metagenome | isolation source: 60 cm soil or saprolite under Garry oak tree replicate 1 | place: USA:California | collected 2016-06-15 | reverse complement strand
CGTTTGTGCACGGGAGTGAATTTCCCAGCTTCCGCATCCTCGACAGGATGTGGGCCAACATGGGCGGCCTGGGCTCCTTGGCCACGGATCCCCGCGTTCCGTGTAGTCCGGACCAGGTTTATTATGACCTGCAGCAGATGGGCGATACGGAGATTGGCAGCAATATGGGCGAGATCATGACCGGTGTCTTTATCGCTCCGCAGGACGGGATCTATTATTTCTGGACGGCGTCGGACGACGCGAGCCTCACTTACATTGCCACGGACGCGATTCCGGCGCACAAGGTTCTAATGGCCCAGGAGCCGAATTGGGCGGGGCGGCGGAATTTTACCACCGGGAACGGTGGGCGACCTATTGTCAACGAGAACGGGTCGGTCGTCCTGTTTCCGGACGGGTTTGCGCCACCAAGCTGTGCGATGTGGAGGTCACGATCGCGCAGGAACCGAGCTCGTTGTGTGAAGGTCAAGAGGTTACCTTCACGGCGCAAGTGGATGGGACGCCATGTTATTCGTACCAATGGCTGAAGAACGGCCAGGTGATTCCAGGGGCAACCGGCAGCAGCTACACCACCTCGAGCGAGGCCAACGGTGACGTCTATACGGTGCGCGTGAGCAACGCCTTCAGCAGCACGGATGCTTCGATCACCGTAGTCGTACTACCCAATCCGTGCGTATTGAGCTGTAATGCCCACTGCGAGATCAACACCATTCACATCTTTTGGAACAAGCCGGTGCACTTGGATGGAACCTATGCAGTCGCCGGCGTCGCTCTGAGCAACAAGCGATACGGTTCGAGCCAGAGCGAAGTCCTCCTGGACATGGATGGTTCGCAGACACCCGAGACGGACTACACCGTCGTGATCACCGGTGTGACCGACCTGGCTGGCGATGTGCAATTTCCGGCCGAGATCGACTGCCTGTTCCATTACGGCTGGCTCATCCCTAACTCAACCGACTTTGGCCGGTTCTGCGCGGACTTCAGCTTCGGCCTGCCGCTGGGCACGGCTGTGTTTGGCAACAATGGCTTCGCTTACGCCGACGCGAGCGGGGTTGTGCATTTGACTGATTCGCCCGTCACCGGCGCCTATGGTGTCCTGGCCATCCCCGATCAACTCTCGGGCGGGAATTTGGATGCGCTGCATGTCCAATGGAAGAGCCTGTTTGGCAATCCGACCAGTGGCGGCGCTGACGGCTTCAGCTTCAACTGGGGGCCTGACTTGCCCAACAGCCCGCCGTTTTTCGGTGAGGGAGGCATCGGCACGGGCCTCAGTGTGACTATCGATACCTTCAATAACGGCGGCGGTGAAGTTGGGCTCGGGATCAAATGGGCCGGCGCGCAGACCACGGATCTGGCGACCGGCAACCCTTCGTTCACTCGAGTCGGTGACGGTTCGACCGCGGCCAACGCCTTCTTCATGAAGAACGCATTTGTGGACGCCGACCTCAAGGTGACTTCCGCCGGCCACGTCAGTTTCACTTATGACGGTCTGAACGTTCAGGGGGACATCCCTGGCTGGACCGGCATCACGATCCCGCCTGGTCAGAATTGGGCATTCATGTTTGGCGCCCGAACCGGCGGGGCGGCCGAGAATTGTTGGATCGACGATGTCTGCATCAACGGGCGGTCCGATGGTCCGCCGGTCATTATATCGGGGCCGGATGATATCACAGTGCTCGAAGGCGATCCCGCAGTCTTCGACGTGTCGGTGGACGGTTTTCGGCCGCTTAGCTACCAGTGGAAGAGCAATGGCGTGGCTATAGCGGGCGCCAACAGCGCCACTTATAGGACTCCGCCAACGACTCCTTTGGCATCCTATAACGGGACTCACTGGAGCGTCATGGTGTCGAATGATTGCGGGATGGTCACCAGCAAAGTCGCTACCCTGACGGTACTGCCTAGTCCGAAGGTGGTCAGTTGTGCCGCCCGGTGCGAACGCGACGGCAAGTGGAGAGTGCACGTTCTCTACAGCAAGCCGGTGAAGTTGGATGGAACCTATACCATCGATCCGGGCGCTCTGCCGGCTGTGTCGAAAGCGTATGGTGGTGGCCCGAGCGAGGTTGTATTAGACCTTCCGCCGATTGCGCTGGACATGACCTATATGCTCACGATCCAGGATGTGCATGACCAGTCCGTTCCGCCGAATGTGCTTGTGCCCAATCCCACGGTCTGCTCGTTCCATAACGGGTTTGGCGCATTCTGCGCTGACTTCAGCATCTTGCCCGATGGCACCACCAACATGCCGGCCGGCAGCGTCCTAACCGGCTCAGCCTACATCGGTGACGATGGAACGGGCAACACGGTGCTGCACCTGACTGACGCCATAAATAGCCAAAACGGCAACTTCTTCATTCCCGATCAGCTCGGCGGCAGTCCCCTGGATCGCTTGCACGCCCACTGGAGAAGCCTCACCGGCGGCGGCACTGGCGGCGGGGCGGACGGTTGGAGCTTCAACTGGGCGCCCGATCTTAGCGGTACTTCAAGCGGAGGCGAGGAAGGCGCTGGGACTGGCTTGAGTGTGACGGTGGACACCTTTAACAACGGTTTCCCCGATATCGTGGGCCTCGAGATCGGCTGGAAGGGCGTCGACCTGGCGAGTCTGCCGCTGCCGAAAGACGCGAGCCCGGCGGGAATTCGCAAGGGTGTGTTCGTTGACGACGACCTGACGGTGACTCCAGGTGGATTTGTGACCTGGAACCACGACGGTAATATACTCACTGCGACACTGCCCGGCTTCGGCGCGGGCATCGCTGGCGGCGGCTTCCTGTTCGCCGCGCGGACCGGTGGGGCGAACGACAATCAGTGGATCGATGACCTTTGCATCAATGTTGATCCATGCCTGTGCAATCCGTTCACGATTGTGCGTGACCCGAATGACCCGACTCACAATGGGCTGGTGATCCAGTGGTGCTTCCCCGGCCGGCTGCAATGCACGCAAGAACTCGGGCCCAATGCCAATTGGCAGGACGTGACCGATCCCGCAACCGGCCAGCCGGTGCCGTCGCCGTATCTCATCCCGAACCCGGCTAAGGGCGCCAGGTTCTACCGAACGGCTTCGCCGTAGGTAGGACTGGCTGACAGCATAAAGGGAATTGCAAGAGACCGGGATTTTTTCCCGGTCTCTTTTTCAGTTTTGTCGGCGCCTATTCCGAAAGAAAACCGTTTCCTCCCCCAAAGCTTGCGGTTTACAGCGGGTAGCCTGCGTGCTAAAAGGCCAGACAATGAAAGGTATAAAACTCTCCGGCGAAACTTGGCTCGTGCTCGGGCTGATGCTGCCTCGCTGTGCGGCCAGCGCGTCGGACTGGCAACAAGGAGAAGGCTACCGTTGGCGTGAATTGAAGCTGCCCGCCACCGGCAGGACTTATTTGGAGCGACTCTCTCCTTCGCTCACCGGAATCACCTTCACCAATTATGTCGCTGAGGAAAAGGCCTTGGAGAATTCCCTGCTCACGAGCGGATCCGGGGTGGCCGCCGGCGACATCGATGGCGATGGCTGGTGCGACTTGTATTTTTGCGCGGCGGACGGACCGAACGTGCTCTATCGAAACTTGGGCAATTGGCGATTTGAAGACGTGACGGCATCAGCCGGCGTAGCGTGCACCGGCCAGCATTCTACGGGCGCCGTTTTTGCGGACGTGGATGGGGATGGGGATTTGGACCTGCTGGTCAATTCACTGGGCGGTGGCACCCGGCTGTTCCTCAACAATGGCAAAGGACATTTCGCCGAGGCGACGGATGCGGGGTTGATCCGGAAATACGGCAGCACCTCGCTGGCGCTGGCGGACATCGACGGAAACGGGACGCTGGACTTATATGTCGCTAATTATGCGGCGACCAAAATTGAAGATCGGCCGAATGCGAAGTTCGACGCCAAAACGGTGAACGGCAAAGTGGTGATTACGGCGATTGATGGGGTCCCCACCACTTCCGCTGAGTTGACCAACCGATATTATGTCGATAGCGGGCGTACCGTCCGGGAACTGGGCGAGCCTGACATCCTGTATCGCAATGACGGTCACGGAAAGTTCCGGCCGGTATCCTGGACCGACGGCTCGTTTCTGGACGAAGCGGGCAAAGCGTTGGCCACCCCGCCTTATGACTTTGGTTTGTCGGTGATGTTCCGGGACATGAATGGCGATGGGGCGCCGGATATTTACATCTGCAACGATTTATTCCCGCCCGACCGCATTTGGATCAATGATGGCCGGGGCCGCTTTCGCGCGTTGTCGAATCTGAGCGTGCGCCATACCAGCCTCTTTTCCATGGGCGTCGATTTTGCCGATCTCAATCGGGACGGTTACGACGACTTTTTCGTCGTGGACATGCTCAGTCGCGAGCATGAGCGGCGGATGGTCCAAACGGTAGGAGTGGGGCGCCTGTTCCTGCCGGTCGGCAAAATCGACAACCGGCCGCAGTACAAAGAAAACACCCTGTTCCTGAACCGCGGCGACGGCACCTATGCCGAAATGGCGCACCTCAGCGGTCTGGAAGCGACCGAATGGTCCTGGATGCCGATTTTTTTGGATGTTGATCTGGATGGGTTTGAAGATTTGCTGGTGACCACAGGACACACTCGTGACTCCTTGAACGCAGACGCCGTCGGCCAAATTCTCAATCTGCGGCAGGGTCGAAAACTCTCGGATGCGGAACACCGCGCGCTGAAAAAAAAGTTTTATCCCGTGCTCAATTTGTCCAACCAAGCTTTTCGCAACCGCGGCGATTTGACGTTCGAGGACAAGGCCCATGAGTGGGGATTTGATTACGTGGGCATCTCACAAGGGATGTGTTTGGCGGATTTAGACAACGACGGGGACTTGGATGTGGTCGTGAACCACCTCAACGGCGTAGCCGGCATCTATCGGAATGAAACGATCGCGTCGCGAGTCGCCGTGCGGTTGAGAGGCAAGGCGCCAAACACGCGCGGCATCGGAGCAAAAATCAAGTTTTTGGGCGGACCGGTGCCCCAGAGCCAGGAAATGATCTGCGGCGGCCGCTATTTGTCGTGCGATGACACCCTGCGGGTGTTTGCGACGGGCAAGGCCACCAATGGGATGAGCATTGAAGTCACGTGGCGCAACGGGGAGGTGAGCATGGTCAACGACGCGCGGCCCAACCGAATTTATGAGATCGATGAAGCCGGAGCCGGGCCACCGGCTTCGAAACCAAAGCCGGAGTTGCAGCCGCTGTTCAGCGACGTGAGTCACCTGATCGGGCATAGCCACACGGACGAAGGGTTCGACGATTTTGAGCGGCAGCCGCTCCTGCCAAAGCGGCTCAGCCAACTCGGACCCGGAGTAAGCTGGTGGGACGTGGACGGCGATGGTTGGGAGGATTTAATCATCGGCAGCGGCGCCGGCGGCTCGATGGCGATCTACCTCAATGATGGAAAAGGAGGATTCCGGCGCTGGGAGAATCCACCCCTGAGCCAGCCCGTCAACCGGGATCAAACCACCATCCTCGGTTGGCGAAAGACCGACGGCCAAACCGTGCTCCTGGCCGGCGCCTCCAATTATGAGGACGGAACGCTGGGGGGCAGTTTCCTGCGCGAATTCAATGTGAGCAAACAACGGGTGGAAGAGAATCTTCCGGGTTGGGAAATATCCGCCGGGCCATTCGCGTTGGCGGACGTGGATGGGGACGGGATTTTGGATTTGTTTGCCGGGGGCCGAGTGGTGCCGGGCCGATATCCGGAGGCGCCGTCCTCGCTGATGTTCCGCGGCACCGGAGACCAATTTGTTATAGATACGAACAACTGCAAACGGCTGGCGCGAGTTGGCCTGGTCAGCGGGGCGGTTTTCAGCGATTTGGACGGCGATGGCTTCCCGGAATTAATCCTGGCGTGTGAATGGGGGCCAGTGAAAGTATTTCGGAACGAGCATGGCAAATTGCGTGATGCAACCCGGGAACTCGGCCTGGACAAGTATGTGGGTTGGTGGAATGGCGTCACCACCGGCGATTTCGATGGCGATGGCAAACCGGACATTGTCGCGAGCAACTGGGGGCGCAACAGCAAGTATCAACGTCATCGGGAACAGCCCTTGCGGATGTATTACGGAGAATGGACTGGGCGCGGCACGCTGGATTTGATGGAGGCCTACTACGATCATGCGATGCAAAAATGGGTGCCTTGGTGCACCTATGCCGTGGCCAAAACCATGCCGTGGGTCATCGAACAGTTTCCCACGCACGAGGCCTTTGGGGCGGCGGGTGTGGCGGAAATATTGGGTGAGCGGCTGAAGACCGCGGAGGTCTTGCAGGCCACTTGGCTGGAGACAACTGTGTTTCTGAATCGCGGCGACCATTTCGAGGCCAGAGTTCTGCCGATGGAAGCGCAGTTGGCGCCTGGATTCGGCATCAGTGTCGGCGACCTGAATGGGGATGGGAAAGAAGACATTTTCCTAAGCCAGAATTTTTTCGCGGTGGATGGGGATACTCCGCGGTATGATGGAGGGCGGGGCCTGTGCCTGGCCGGCGACGGAAACGGCTCCTTCGATCCCATTCCCGGACAGAACAGCGGCATAAAAATCTATGGCGAGCAGCGCGGATGCGCTCTGTGTGATTATGATGGGGACGGGCGGGTGGATTTAGTGGTGGCGCAAAACGGGGCCGAAACCAGATTATTCAAAAATCAGGGCGCGCAGCCTGGGCTGAGAATCAGGCTCAAAGGCCCAGCGGGCAATCCCAGCGGAGTTGGGGCTGCCCTGCGGCTCTTGACATCGGGGAAATTAGGCCCGGCACGGGAAGTCCATGCTGGTTCGGGCTATTGGTCGCAAGAGAGCGCTGTGCAAGTGCTGGCCGGCGCCGAAACGCCGGAGCGGATCTGGATCCGCTGGCCGGGTGGCGCCGAGCTGACGTTGCCCATCCCTGCTGGCGCCCGTGAGATTATGGTCGATCCCGCCGGTAAAGTCGAAGCCAGCCACCACTGAACATAGCTGCGTTTTTATAACATTGAAACCAGCGAGGAAATTGATAACGTGGTCGCTTGAGTGAGTCCGAGGCTAAAGCAGCGCGACGGGCAGAGCACAATGGGGCACCGGCGGGAAAAACGCACCCCTCTGGTCCTGGCATCAGGCGTCACATTGGCCATAGGATTAATGTTGTTGGTGCTTTTTTCGGTTATGCGCAAACGGTCGGGCGCAACCTCAGAGCTCCCCACAAAAGCACCGCGAATGACCAATCCGGCGCCATTGGGCCTTGCCTCGGCCACCAGTGCGCCGTCAGGCGGCGCGAATGGTCCCGGGGCCGCCTTGGGTTCGCAATTGTCAGATTCGGAGGAAGCGGCCAGCTACCTGAACCGGGGCACTGAATTATTTCAACGCGGGAAATTCGAAGAAGCGGCCACCAATTATGCAACGGCCGTGAAGCTGACTCCCGGAGACGAGACGGCCCACTTTGACCTGGCTTTGGCACTGGCGCGGCTAGGAAGAGCGAGCGAGGCGCAGGAGCAATACCTCGAAGCGATTCGCCTGTTTCCCGAGTACCCCGAAGCGCATAATAACCTCGGCAACCTCCTCGCCAGTCAGGGCCAATTGACCGAAGCGGTGGAACATTTGAACACCGCGCTGAAGCTTTCGCCGGACAGTGCTTCCGCGCACAACAATCTCGGCACTGCCTTGATAAGACAAGGAAAGCTAAACGAAGCGGCGTTGCATTTTTCCGAGGCGGTGAGGCTCATGCCCGACTACGTGGAGGCGCGCTGCAATCTGGGCAACGCCTGGTTGGCGCAAGGCAAAACGGACGAGGCAATCGCTGAGTTCCAAGCGGCGCTGCAACTCAAACCCGACTTTCAACCAGCTCAGCGCGGGCTTGCCAAGGCACGCCATAAATAAGCCGCGACTTCTTCGCCTGCGCTCTTGCCCGCTCAACCGCACTAACGCTTCACCGTAACTTTGCCACTCTCATCGGCCTGAATTTCCTTCACTTCTGTGGGGATTAGGCTGGTGGTTGTCTTGCCGCCGGGCCAGCGCACCCAGATTTGGGTGGGCGGTTCCGGCGTGCCCAACACCTGCACCGTGCTGTCCTGCGACCAATAGCCCGAGCCCGCGTGGAGTTCCCGGACCGGACCCGCCCGTTGGCCAAATATCAACCGAAGTTGGGCGCCGATCCCGCTCGGATTGCCGGACCGCCCGGTTAAGCTCACTCGCAATCCCGGCCGCGCCCCGGCGTTGTGATATAACTTGGTTTCCGCCCCGTTCTGCGTCACCACTAAATCCGCGCGCCCGTCACCGTCGTAATCGCACACCGCCGCCCCGCGCTGTTCGCCATAGATTATCACGCCGGATTCTTGTCCCGCCACCGGTGTCAATTTCCCCTTGCCATCGCCGCGAAGCCATAGCCCCCGGCCCGCGTCCAAGCGGTCGTCTTCAGGGCGAACCGCAAAAAAATTCTGGCTCAAGAAAACATCTTCGTTGCCGTCGCCGTCCATATCCGCCACCGCCACGCCCGCTGCCGGAGCCCATTGCGCCTGGGCTGGCAGCGCCACGGCTTCGAAGTGATCTCCGCGATTGAAGAATAGGGTCGTGGCCAGTGTGCCGGCCCTTAGTTCTTTGGCCTTGGGGAAGCGCTCCCCGAGAATCTCGGACACGCTCGCCGTTGAATAGGCGGTGTGAGTGGCAAATCGTTCGCGCAGCCAAGGCATCGCTTTTCCGACGGCTTCGAGGTCCCGCCAAGGCACGATCTTTTTCAGACCGGAGTCAGGATAGGCTTCCAACAGGTTCACCTGGCCATCTTCGTTGAAGTCGCCATAGTACAAAAGCCACGGACCGGCCGGCGCGAGGTTGTAAAAGCTGTTCAACCCCCAGTTGCCGGCAACAATATCCATGCGGCCATCGCCGTCAAAATCGCCCGTGGTTACGCTGCTCCAGAGGCCGGTGTATTTGTCCATGCCCAACTCACCGGTCACGTCCCGGAGTTTCCCGCGGTCGTTTTGAAACACTCGCACCGGCCCCCATTCACAAGCCAGGATCAATTCCGGATAACCATCGCCATTCAGATCACTGAACACCGCGCCGCTGACCAACCCCGCCTTCTCCAGGACACGGGTGTTCTCCTCATCCGGCAACAATGCATTTGCGCTGAGCCGAAATACGCGAGAGGAGGCTGCTTCCGGGTACCGGCCGGGTATCACGCGGCCGCCGACGAACACCGACAGTGGCCCAGCGCCATCGATCTCGGCCACGGCCATGGGGCCGGTGCTGGAAGCATCGTTCGCAACAATGGCCGCAGGCTGGGCTCGTTTTCCCTGCACGGCGAATTGCCGCGCGGCAGGATTATGGCTTTGGGCGGTCTCGTAATTTGCCGATCCAACCAACAGCGTGACGGTTCCCTCGCGAAGGCTGGCGCCGACGACCGCGGTCTGGTCATCACTGGCGGGTTGGCCCCACACCGGATCGGACCACGGCTCGAAACTGCCGACGCCGGTGTTGTGATAAACCGCTAACTTCCCTCCCTTCCCGCTGCCAACGATTAAATCCTCATAGCCATCGCCGTCCAGATCGCACCAGGCGACGCCGGGCCCAAGCTGACTGAGTTTCCTGGGCAGGAGCGGTTGGCGATCAAAGTCGCCAAAACCCTCCTCATAATGTTTGTGAGTGAGCAGCTGGCTTACGTCCTCAAACCAAGGCCGCACAGCTGGTTTTGGCGGGCGCGAAGCAAGCTTGGCTCCGGCTTCCTCGATCTCGTAAAGATAGTTTGGTTCGGCGTTGGGTACGACACTTTGAGTTCGGTTACGCCAGGTAACCTTGATGGACAGCCTGTTGGTCAGGCTCCCCGCGGCGAAGACGCGCAGCGCCTGGTCCCCGGAGAGGTAACGGCCTCCACAAAGCATCTCCTGCATTTGAACCGGGACCGGTCCGCCCAGTACTTCGATCCTGGCGCCGATTCCGAATGGGTTAGGGATTTTCCCTTTCAACCGCACGGCGACGCGTGGCGCCGAGGAATCGTTTCGGTAGATCAAGGGAGCGCCGTTCAAACAGTTTATCACGACGTCCAAATCGCCATCGTTGTCCAGGTCGGCCAGCGCCATGCCGTGCGAAATTTGCCGGGAGTTGAACCCCCAGCGGTCGCCCGCATCCTCGAACGTCAAATCCCCCCGATTGCGAAAAGCCGCGTTGGGCGTCTCAAGACGCGGATATTGCAGCAAGTTCCTGCGGGTGGTTCGCTGCGACTGCCCGGCGGAAGGAGGCAGTGAAGCCAGCACGTCGCGATCATTCACGTCGAACATGTGTCCGTTGGTAATCAACACGTCTTCGTAGCCATCCAAGTCCACGTCGAGGAATATCGGGGTCCAGGACCAGTCCGAGGCCGCCACTCCGCTGTAGTACGCAATTTCCGCGTAGGTGCCATCCCCCCGATTCCAATACAACGCGTTGCGGGCCACTTCTTCGCGGTTATCGATCTGTCCCGGCAAGCGTGGCTTGGGATCCATGGGGCTGAGTTGACGCAAATGGTGTGCGTGTTCGCGGCTCAACATCTCCACGGTGATAAAATCAAGCTGCCCGTCTCGATCCAGATCGCCGAAGTCAACGCCCATGGAGGCATAGCTCATGTTGCGCAACGCCAGGCGGTCAATGGCCTTGAAGTGACCGGTGCCGTCGTTTAACCACACCCGGTCGGGAGTTTGAAAATCGTTGCATACGTAGATGTCCGGCGTGCCATCTCCATCAATGTCACGAATCTGCACCGCCAGCCCGAAGTCCGGCGGAGGCGACACTGGATGCCCAGCTTCATCCCGGAACGCATCTTCCCACTTGACCGGCGAGAAATGCGCCTGACCGTCGTTCCGGTAAAGGATGTCCGGTTCGCCATACTCGTAAATTTTCCCATTGATGACTTTCAGACGCTTAGCGTAACGGCCCGTCGCCACTGGCTGGCCATTTACCGTGGCGAAAGAATATGCGCCGCCGTCGCGCAAAATGGCTTCGATCCCGAAGTAACAGACGTATAGATCCAAGTTGGCGTCGCCGTCGACGTCGCCCAGGGCGAGCGAGGTCGTCCCGCCTTTTGAAATCAGTATACCGCTCCGGTGGACGACTGGTTGGTGCACGTAACGCCCGCGGCCAGGGCGACGTCTTCAAACCTCCAGTTTCCCAAGTTGCGATAGAGCGCGTTCGCTCCCTCCTTGTTGCAAAAGTACAAGTCACACCGCCCATCATCATCGTAATCCGCAGCGGTCACACCGGCGCCGTTCATCAGATTCTGGCGCTGCAGGACGCGCTCGACGGAGAGCTTATTGGTCCAGCGAATTCCTGTGATCTCTGGGATAAGCAAGGTGAAGCCGGTTTTTCCGGTTGCGGGCACCTTCAGTTTGGCTCGGCGATAACCCTCACCCGCTTCCCAGGCCAATCCATCGGCAGCCCGGGCCGGCTCGAGCGCCTGGCAAAGGAACCATGCCGCGGCAAGCATGCTGGTCTTGTGCTTGGCAATCATTGCATGAGGAAACCTACCGGGAATTCTCTTTCAGCGCGGTTGCAGCACCTGGAGTTGTCCGCCGTGACCGACCGAGATCTCCTTCGCGTCCTTGGGAATGTCGCTGGTCGTCACTTGGCCTGCCGGCCAGCGGACCCAGATCTGAGTGGGCGGTTGCGGGGTGCTCAAGACCGTCACCGCGCTGTCCTGCGACCAATATCCGCTGCCCACATGGACCTCCCGCACCGGGCCGGATCGTCCCCCATATCTTAGCCGCATTTGCGCTCCTATTCCCTGCGGGTTGCCTGGCGGCCCTCGAAGTCGCACCCGAAGTCCGGGTTTGGCTCCGACGTTGCGATACAACTTGGTCTCCGCCCCGTTCTGGGTCACAGCCAGATCCATTCGTCCGTCCCCATCATAATCACACAGAGCGCATCCGCGTTGCTCGCCATAAACTTTGACACCGCTCTCTTGCCCTTTGACAGCGGTGAACCCGCCGCGACCATCGCCGCGCAGGCACAGACCGCGTCCCGCGTCGTAGCGAGGGGTTTCGGGGTGGGTGGCAAAGAAATTTTGGCTCAAGAAAATGTCTTCGTTCCCGTCGCCGTCAAAATCCCCCACGCAGATGCCAAAGGCCGGAGCCATTTGCGCTTCGACGGGCAAGGCCCGAGCTTCGAAAAAGCTGCCCCGGTTCAAAAACACGGTGGACTCCAGCCAGTTGGCTTCCCAATGTTTTGCCGCCTTCAAGTGCTCGCCAAGGATTTCCTCCAGGCTGGCTTCGCCGTAGGCCTGGTGCGTGGCGAAGCGCTCGTGGAGGAAAGACAGCGCCTTGGCCATGACCTCCAACCCACGCTCCGGCACGCGCTTTTTCAACTGTGGATCGAAGTAGGTCTCAATCAGATCTTCGGTTCCGTCGCCGTCGAGGTTCCCGTAAAAAATCTGCAAAGGTTCCGTTCGATGACTTTCAAAGCGAGTATTCCGGCCCCAATTGGAGGCCACGATGTCCATTCGGCCGTCGCCGTCAAAGTCGCCGGCCGTCACCCCATTCCACCAGCCTTTGAATTTTCCCAGGCCCAACTCCTCGGTCACTTCGATAAATTTTCCGCGCTCATTGTGGAACACCCGCACCGGCCCCCATTCACAGGCCATAATCAAATCCACCGCCCCATCCCCATCGAGGTCGCTAAAGACCGCCCCGCTGACCAATCCGACTTCGGCCAGGCGCCGGGTGTTGTCCGCATCGATTTCGAATTTTCCGTGCTCATTCCGAAACAGGATCGAGGAGGCGGCGCGCGGGTATTTTCCGGGCCGACACCGCCCGCCCACGAACAAATCCAAATCGCCGTCGCCATCGATGTCGGCCATGGCCAGCGGACCGGTGCTGGATTCCTGGGCGGGGAAACTGTCCTCGACTTGTTTGGCGGCCAGATCGTACTGCCGGACGCAACTGCCGATGGCCAATCCATCTTCATAATTTGCGGAGCCGGCGAAGAGGATCATTTGGCCTGGGGCTTTCCGCCAGGCTAGCACGGTCGTTTGATCTCGGGTGACCGGCTGCGTGGCGGGCGGCGAATCCCAGCGCTTGAAATTTCCCAGGCCATCATTGCGATAAACAGCCAATTGCCCGCCTTTGCCGCTGCCGATGATTAAATCCTCCCACCCATCGCCATCCAGGTCATACCAGCTGACGCCGGGTCCCAGCTGACTGAATTTCTTTCCCAGCAGCGGCTGGCGTTCAAAATCATTAAACGCCTCATCGACGTGCGTGTGTTTGATCAGATGACTCACGTCCACAAACCACGGCTGGCGGTCCGGACTTTGGAAGCTGGACTGTGGACTCGGGACTTGCTTTGCGCCCGTTTCTTGGACTTCATAAAGCCGGTTGGCTTGAACCCCGGGGATGGTGTTCACCGTGCCATTGCGCCAGGTCACTTGGATGGTCAGTTCATTGGTCAGCGCGCCTGCGGCGAAGACCCGCACGGAATCGTCCGAGGAGAGGTAACGACCGCCGCAAATCATCTCCTGGCTCTGCGTCACCGGGCCGCCGGTCACTTTGATTTTGGCGCCGATGCCTCGGGTGTTTGGGGCCTGGCCTTTCAATCGAACGGCTAGACGCGGGGCCGGGGTTTCATTTCGGTAAATTCCGGCGGGCGCATTGAGGCTGTTCACCACCACGTCCAAATCCCCATCGTTATCCAAATCCGCCAAGGCCATGCCGTGCGAAACTCCGACAAAATCAAATCCCCACTGGGCGCCCACTTCCTCAAAGGTCAAATCGCCCCGGTTCCGGAAGGCGAGCTTGGCAGTGGCGAGGCGCGGGAAGAGTTTGCGCGCGGCCAGGACCTCGGCGTTGGACATTGGCCGGGCCGCTCGCATGGCTTTCAGGCGCTCGGCGATGTCGAAGTTGCGCGCATCGCGTTCATGGCCGTTCGTGATGAGGAGGTCTTCCCAGCCATCCAAGTCCACATCGATAAAGACCGGGCACCACGACCATTCGGAAGCTTCCAAGCCGCTTAACGGCGCGATTTCGGCATAGGTGCCATCACCGCGATTGAGCGAGAGCGTATTGCGCGGATACTGGAGGCGGCTTTCAATTTCACCAATCACTGGCACCGGTGGTTTGCGATCGGGAATGAAATTCATGCGGCGCCGGTGATCGCGACTGAGCATGTCGAGCACAAGAATGTCATCGAACCCATCGCGATCGATGTCCGCAAAATCCACGCCCATGGAAAACAAACTGGTCTGGCGCATAGCGAGTCGGGCCATCGCCCGAAAGCGCCCCTGGCCCTGATTGATCCAGATTCGATCCGGCGAATCGAAGTCGTTGCAGACATAAATGTCTGGCAAACCATCCTGATTGATGTCCCGGAACATGACTGACAATCCCCAGTCAAACGGGGGGCTGGTCAAAGCCCTCCCATCTTCGTCCAGAAAGGAACCATCCGTGAAGGAGACGGGAACAAAATTTGTTCCGCCCTGGTTGTGGTAAAGGACATCCACCTCGCCGGCCTCCTCGATCCCGCCAAAGGCGTTCACGGAAAATCGGTTGGCTAAATCCGGCTCCGTCACTGGCCGGCCATTGACGGTGGCGACGACCTGTTTGCCCTTTACCTTCTGCAACCAGAACTTCGCCTGCGGCATATCCACCAGCGCCGAGGCGCGATAATTGGCAACATAAAAGTCCACGTAACCGTCGCCATCGATATCGGCCAGGGCCAGCGACATCCCGCCTTTGTTGGGGTTGAGTGGGGCCGCTTTGGTCGCTTCGGTAAAATGGCCTTTGCCGTCATTGAAGAAAATGTGCGTGCCGCCGGCCAGCGAGTTCACGATCAAGTCCAAGTCGCCATCGCCATCGAGGTCCGCGAAAGCCGCGCCGGTAGCGTCAAGATCCGGACAGGCCAGACCGGCGGAGGCGGTGATGTCCAGGAATTTCCAGTGGCCGAGATTGCGATAGAGCGCGCTGTGGCCGCCCAGCCCGCAAAAAAACAGATCGCACCAACCATCGCCATCCACATCTCCCGCCGCTACGCCAGAGCCGTTGAGCAAGACGGTGTTGGTGCGATAGCGTTGCTCGGGCAGAAAGTTGGTGAAGTGAATTCCCGTTGCTTCGGGAGCCAGCAATGAGAATCCGGCATGCGTTCCCGTGGTCACCAAGAGGGGGGCGCTGCGAAAGCCTTTCCCCGCCTGCCAATCCAAAGCCAGGGTCCAGGAAGTGGCGAGGAACAGGCAAAGCCAGGTGCCAAGTTTTTTCATTTTCAGCGAGGCTGAGGCTACCGAGCGCGCTTCGCTGCCGCAAGATTTGTGCTCGGATCGGGTGGGCAACGCTCAATCATCGGGAGCTCCGATGATCGCGCTGCCCACTCGACATGTCGCCAAACCCTCCGTAAGCTCCCGGCGCTCCCTGCGGGGGATCGGCATGACGAAAATGGGAAAACTTGTATGTGAGCTGATCGCGCTGCCGAGCGTCAACCCCGCCTTTTTGTCGGCGAACGATCCGCACGCCGGCGAACAGCGGGTGGCGGATTTTCTGGCGGCCGCCGGCCGGCGCGCCGGGTTGGAGGTGGAAAGCCAGCCCGTGTTTCCAAACCGCGCCAATCTGCTGGTACGCCTCTCGCCCCGCGGGCGGATCGAACAACGCGTTGTGCTGGCGCCGCATCTCGACACGGTGGGAGGGGATGAAATACCGGGCAGCCTGTTCACCCCGCGGGCGCAACACGGGCGTCTGCACGGTCGCGGCGCCTGCGATACCAAAGGGAGCGTCGGCGCCATGTTCGCGGCCTTGTGCGAAGTAGCACAGTCCCGGGAGCGCCCCGAACGGACCGAGATCATTTTCGCCGGTCTGGTGGATGAGGAGAATGGCCAGGGCGGGTCGCGCGCACTGGTGGCCAGCGGGTTCAAAGCGGACCTCGCGATCGTGGGCGAGCCGACACGCGTGCGGACGGTGACCGCTCACAAGGGGGACCTGTGGCTGCAATTGGAGACGCGCGGCAAGGCGGCCCACGGCGCGCGACCGGAATTGGGTCGCAACGCCGTCCACGCGATGGCGCGGATTGTGGATTGCCTGGAGACTACCTATGCCGGCCAATTGCGGCGACGCCGGCACGCGCTGCTCGGGCACGCGACCGTGAACGTCGGCGCGATTGCGGGCGGAGGACAACCCAACATCGTGCCGGACCGATGTGTCATCAGCGTGGACCGCCGGACGTTGCCCGGCGAGGAGGATGCCGAGGTAAAACGGGAAATCAAAACGCTCTTGCGACGCCAACACCTGGCGGCCCGGCTGATTGATAGCAAAGGCGTGCCGTGTCGTCCGCTGGAAACCAGCCCCAAGCATCCCCTGGTTGGCCGCATGCTCCGCTGCACGGGCCAGAAGCGGCCTTTGGGCGTGGATTATTTCAGCGATGCCGGCGTCCTCGCCGACGGACAGATTCCGAGCGTGCTGTTCGGTCCGGGCGACATCGCACAGGCGCATACGCCCGACGAGTGGGTCGAGTTACATCAACTGGAGCAAGCAAAAAATCTGCTCGTCGCGTTTCTAAAATCGCTGTCGTCGTGAACCGGCTGGCAACTGGCATTGCGTTGAGCGCGACTGGCGGACCCACGATTCGCCTCCCTGCCGCCTGCCCACGGCGCACGTCGGACTCCAACCGCCCAAGTTGCGAATGAGCCGTTCCACCTTTTTCCGGCAAAGCGGGTGGATGATGATGGCCGGCGTGATCATGGGGGTTTTCATGTGGGCCGTGCACCCGGTCCTCGTTAAGCCGGTGGATCAGGTGAGTCTCGGGGTTTTAACCGGCTTTCTGAAGAGCGTGATCAAAGGACCTTTCGACCACGATGAATACAGTCTGTTCACCACCTTGCTCCAGATTGTCGGTTTGATGAGCATTCCCGCCGCCGGCCTGCAAATCGTTTTCGCGCAGCAGACCGCCTCGGCGGTGACACCCGAACAGGAACGCCAATTGCGCCGCACCGTCCATGCCGTGCTCGGCGGCGCGCTAGCGAGTTGGCTCCTGGGCCTCGCGGTCGTGTTTCTGCTCCGCGATCAGATCCTCGGACAGCTGCATATATCGCATCCGGCTTCCTTGTGGCTCACGATCCTGGCGGGCCTGCCGATTTTGTGGGCGCCGGTTTTGTCCGGCGTCCTGCAAGGCCGGCAGAATTTCATGTGGTTGGGATGGATGGCCATCCTGAACGGGATCGGGCGGTGCCTGGCCGTGGTGGTGATCGTGCGCCTGATTGGAAGCCGCGTGGGCGGCGCGATGGCCGGCGTGCTTCTGGGCGTGAGCGCCGTCTTGCTGGTGTCCCTCTGGCAAACCCGTTCGGTGTGGCGCGGACAGGGTGATCCCGTGGAATGGCGTCTTTGGCTGAAGCGGGTCTTGCCGCTGACGATCGGCTTGGGCGCGTCCACTTTCATACTGAGCGCGGACATGATCGTGGTGCGCAGCCTGTTTCCCGGCGATCCGACCGGCTTGTATGGCGCCGCGGGGATCATCGGACGGGCGCTGGTTTATTTCACGATTCCGATGGCCGCAGTGATGTTTCCGAAGATTGTTCAGAGCGCGGTGAAGGCCGAACGAACGGATGTGCTCGCGCAGGCCTTGGGCGCCACGGCGTTTCTGGGCGCGGGGGCCGCGGTGTTCTGCACGGTGTTCCCCGGCTTGCCGCTGCAATTGGTGTATGACAAGAGCTACCTGGTGATCAAACCGCTGGTGCCGTGGTTCGCCTGGTGCATGTTGCCGCTTCCCCTGGCAAACGTGCTGATCAATAATCTGCTGGCTCGGGAACGCTTCCGGGCGGTCCCGTGGCTGGTGGTTGTGGCCGCCGCCTACGGGCTGACGCTGCTGGCCTTGGCCCCCCAGTACGTGGAGCTGGAGTATCTGGCGGCGTTCAAGCGGGTGGTGCAAATCCTGGGGGCGTTTAGTTTGCTCCTGCTGGCGGTCTCGGCCTGGTTCACTTGGAGGAAAGATTAGGCGCTTCGGTTGGCTCCGCGTTTGTTTTGCTGCGAGGCAGCGGCGGTGGCTGCTGCAACTTTTGATAAATCCAGGTTTCGAGCGGTCGGAACGGCCGCAGCCAGCGGTAAAAGGGCGAGTAGATCAATCGAACGCGCACGGTGGACAGAAACATCGCGAGCGAAGTTCGGCCGAGCGCCACCTTGGAACCGACCTTGTCGGTCCATTCGGTAGGGACCTCGAGCACGCGGCAACCGGCCCGCTTCAGGGCGTAAAGCAGATTGATGTCGAAAGCCATGTCGGCGATCCGCAGGGCGGAATGGACCCTTTCCACCGCTTCCCGGCGCAGGACTTTGGCGCCGCATTGCGTGTCGCGGATGTTCATCCAGAAGAGCAATTGCACGATAGCGTGAAACGCGCGGCTGGCAAACTGCCGCCGGGAAGTTTGCGCCTGATGCAATACCGCGCCGGGCAGCCAGCGCGAGCCGATCACACAATCGGCCTGGTCCGCGCGTTTGACCAGCTCGTAAAACGCCGCGGGACCGGTGGCGCCGTCGGCATCCACGTAGCCGATCAGCTCGCCGAGGGGAGCGAGCTTCAGGCCTTCGATCAGCGCGCCGCCTTTGCCGATGTGACCCGGGAATTCCAGCGCGCTGATGGTCGAAAATTCGCGGGCCACGCGCTGGACCACGCCAAGGGTGTTGTCCACACAGGCATTGAGCACCACCACGATCTGGAAGGTGCCCCGATGGTGCTTCTGCAGGAACTCCGCGTAGTCGCGGAGCACTGGCTCGATCCGTTGCTCCTCGTTGTAGGCGGGAATCAGCAGCAACAGGCTGGCGGTGGTGGGCGTCACGCGCCGGCGTCCCTGAGGTCGGCGGAAGCGCGAGGTGAATCCGCCGTAGGGTTGGTGGCCGGTCTCACTTAAGCGGGCTTATAGGCCTGGATTTCCTCAATGCGATAACGCTTCCGCACGCCGTCCATCTCGAACTCGACCGCTTCGCCCGGTTTGTGGTTCAGCAGCGATTGCGCGACCGGCGTGAGGTAACTAATGATCCCTTTCTCCGGATCCCCGTCCCAGGCCCCGAGAATGGTGAAAGTCTCCGCGTGCTGCGTGTTCAGGTCGGTGACTTTGACCGAGGTGCCCATGCCGACGACCTCGGTGCGGGAGTTGGCAAAGTCAGTGCCGCGCGAGCGAACGAGCTGGACTTCCAATTCGCCTTTGCGCCGCATGAGCAACTTCTGCGTCTCCTTGGCCGATTTGTATTCGTGATTTTCGCGCAGGTCGCCGTAGCTGCGGGCGATGGCGATTTCCTTGGAGTTGGCCGGGATCTTTTTCTGAACGAGTTCGTGGTATTCATGCTGGCGCCGTTCGAGACTTTCCCAGGAAACGACCAGGGTGGTGTCCTGCTTGGCCTGTTCGCCGGTGATCAGCGACTGGACGGCGGGATAGGCCTTCACAATGCGGGCCAGGAGGGAGCGCTTGTCCATGTCGTCGAAGCAGGGGGAGAGTTGCAGGGCGCGGGTCAAATCCTTGATGACTTCCAAGTCGGCCGCGCCGATCAATTCGACCAGCAATTCCTGGTCGTCGAGAATGAAGTCGCGGAGGCGGTTGGATCTTTTTTCGTTGAACTGGTCCCGCTCCATGGCGGTGAGCATGGCGCGGAAAACTTCGGCGCCGAGAATGTCGGCGAAGCTGTCCGAGCGTTCCTTGGCCAGCCAGAGCAGCAATTCGGTGCCGGCTTGATGCTGGCTGATCAGGCGGGCGAGGGTTTCTTTGAGCGGAACGAGTTTGCCTTCGTGAATCAGCATCGCCGCGCATTCACCCGCCAGTTTGGCCGAGACATGGTTGAGCGCGGCCAACAACGCCTCGTGCCAGAGGGCGGGATTGGCGGCCTTGAAGGACTGGAGCGCGCGGCGGTGTTTGGCCGCCGGAATCTGCTCCAGGACCTGCCCAAAGCGGAGGTCCTGCGACCAAATGCTCTGCTCGGTCAATTCCCCTTCCGCCGGCGGCGTTCCCGCGGCGGCGCGAAGTTCGTCGCGGATGAAGATGGCTTCGAGCGCGACGGCCGGCTGCGTGCGCTGGTGCGTCGCGATGTCCGCATTCAACGTGGCCATGATTTCGGCGGCCACCGCCTTCTGGTCCGTCAGATCGGAGAAATTCTTCAAAACTTCTTGGACGCTGGCGATTTTCGCCTTCAACCCTTTGACCGAGCGGAATTCGGCCAGCAGCCGGTCTTGCAGGGGGACCTCCTGCGCCTGGTAAAGGATCGGGTCGGACTTTTTGACGGGCACCTGGAAATGTCCGTCCTTCTTCAGCTCGCGCTTGGCCACTTCCCACCATTTCTTCCAGTCCTCCGCGATGACATCCGGCACCAGGACTTGCTGGATTTGCTCGATCGTGGTCCGCCCGCCGAAGCTTTCCAAAACCACCTTGATCAGGTCCAGATGGTGCAGGGCCGCCATCTGGCGCAGGGCTTCGAGGTCGGAAACCTTGCGGGCCAGAATGTGCGTGGGCGGGAGCGGCTTGAGCGATTCAGCGGCGAAGTCCAGGTCCATCCCGTGCCCCGTCCGGCCCTGGAAATCAATCGCAAAACGGGCAAAGACCGTGTCCACGGTCGTGATTTTTCCCACACCCCAACTGCGATGGAGGCAATAGCCGCTCTGGGTGAGTTGGACCAGGGCCTCAATATGCTGCCGGTTAAGTTTGCCGGTGGCCGCCAGTTTTTCGAACTCGTCTCTCATAGCATCGACTTAAAACTCGCTTGCAATTGCACGACTGGCATTATTACGAAGTGCGCGCGGAAAAACCAAGACAAATTGCTGTCCGGGTTCTACGCGGTTATGCCGAGGGGGCGGATTATCTGGAGGATTTGCTGAATCCAGCCCTGACTGGCTCGGCGTTGAGCCCGGCGGACCGGGCTTTGGTGCAGGAGCTGGCCTGCGGCGTCGTCCGTTGGCAGGCGACTTTGGACTGGCTGATCGCTCAAAAAACCCGGGGCGCGGCCTGGAAATCGCCCGTCCAAATTCTCCTGCGCTTGGGCCTTTACCAAATCGCCTGGCTTGATCGCATCCCTGGCCATGCGGCGGTGTATGAAACCGTTGAACTGGCGAAACAACTTGGCTTCGGCCGGCAAGCCGGTTTCATCAACGCGGTGCTGCGCGGCTACCTGCGCGAACTCGAGCCGACGCGGAAAACGCTCGCCGCTTTAAAAACCAACCAGCCCGCCCTCGGCTTTTCTCATCCGGAGTGGCTCTGCGAGCGGTGGCAACAGCGCTGGGGCCAGGAAAAGCTGCGCCGGCTGTTGGAATGGAACAACACCCCTCCCATTGCCTTCGCGCGGTTGAACCGGCTGCGCGCCGCGCCCGAACAACTCATGACGCAATGGGAAGCCGAAGGCGTTCGCTTCGTGGCGCGGCAGTTCGATTGGGTCCCGGAACACGTCGTTTTCGACCTGTCATCGGCTCCGCCGCTCACCGCTCTGCCGAGCTTCCAGCAAGGACTCTTTTACGTCCAGGACCCTGGCACGCTCCTGGCAGTGACGAAGCTCGATCCGCAACCCGGTGAATCCGTGCTTGATCTCTGCGCTGCGCCAGGGGGCAAGACGACGCTGATCGCCCAAATCATGCAAAACCGCGGACTCGTTGTCGCGCGGGACAATCAGCCTCATCGTCTCAAACTCATCAAGGAAAACTGCGCCCGCTTGGGCGTGAGCTGCGTCGAAACTGCGCTCGCCGGCCTCCCTGCGTCCCCGGCCGCCCCGCCTCCGCTCTTCGACCGGGTGCTCGTGGACGCACCCTGCTCCAACACCGGCGTGATGCGCCGCCGCGTCGATCTGCGCTGGCGCCTGCGGCCGCAGGAACTTGATCGACTGCGCGCCGGGCAATTGGAACTACTGCATCAGGCGGCCTTGGAATTGAAGCCGGGCGGCACACTCGTCTATAGCACCTGCAGCCTGGAGCCTGAGGAAAACCAGGAAGTCGCCAAAGAGTTCCTCGCCTCGCATTCGCAATTCCACTTGGAAGCCGAACGGACCTTGCTGCCGTTCGTGGAGGAAGTGGATGGCGCCTACGTCGCGCGATTCAGGCATTGACCCCTCGCCGCCGAACGCGTTGATCCGCGAAAACAGACTCCGGTCGGTCTCCGCGATTCATGGCCTGTTAGATTGCGCTGGGATATTGCACTCTGAATCTGCAGGCCAGGATGCCGAGCTGGCTGGTGCTCCAACGCCTGTCAATTCAAGAACTGTCTATTTTGTGGGACTGACCCCATTTTCGGACCTCAGTCGTAAGTGAAAAAAGCGTTACGACGAAAGGCTTTCTTCCCGGCATAGCTACATGTTTAGTTTGTGTGCTTCTGTAACATGCTTCTGTGCAAGCACTTATCTAATTTTTCACTGTGAGAGATTTTGCCACCGGATCATTTTTGTAGGGCAGACATTCTTCTCTGGGGGCGCACCCAAGCCGAATAAACGACGGAATCTGTCAAAACCCTGTTTTGTTTCTCGCTGCGAACCGTTGCCAGACTTTCGCCAGCCAAAAGTATTCTCCGACAAAAAAACTCTTGCGGCGGCTTGGGTGGGGTACATACTGAATGATGCGGGTGGCTGCGGAATTCGCAAACCCGTGTCGCCTGAGCTGTTTCCCCGCGTCACCCGCGAAATCGTGGTGAAACTGCAAAATCGCAAAAAAGAAATTCGTGAGAAGAATCCTGCATACACGGCGACCGCCGAATCGAACGTCGGGAAACTGGTGACTCGGCACGCACAGCGTTCTGCGGCAGGGAACGAAGGGCGGAAAGCTATCGGGTTCCCCATTGTAGGGATTGGGGCATCGGCGGGCGGGCTGGAGGCATTCACGGAGTTGCTCAAGCATTTGCCGTTCGACACGGGCTTGGGGTTCGTGCTGGTGCAGCATCTCGACCCGCAGCATGAAAGCGCGCTGCCGCAGCTTCTGATGCGGGCCACTTCCATGGTGGTCTGCGAGGTCACGAACAATCTGCGGGTGCAGGCCAATCACGTGTACGTCATTCCGCCGAACACGAACCTGGGCATCGCGCAGGGCGTCTTGCGACTTCGGCCGCGCCTGCAGACCCGCACGCCGGCTCGTTCCATTGATTTCTTTTTTGAGTCGCTGGCGCTGGATCAGCGCGAGCGGGCCATCGGGGTGGTTCTTTCCGGGACGGCCACCGATGGCACGCTGGGATTGGAGGCCATCAAAGCCGAAGGCGGGATCACGTTCGCGCAGGATGATTCGGCTCGGTACGATTCGATGCCGCGCAGCGCGGTGGCCGCGGGCTGCGTGGATTTCGTTCTCAAGCCGGAGGACATTGCGAAAGAACTCGCCCGCATTGCGAAGCATCCGTGCGTCGCGGGTCAACCTCATGAACCGATCTCGCTGGGAGACTACAGGGCGTCCGCGACGGCCCGCGCGGACGATGAAACTTCGCCGCCATCGGCCGGGCGCGGGACTCCGCGAACGGACGCGACGCGCGCGCGCGGCGAAGCTGACGCGGGGCGCGGCAACGCGGGAGAAAACGGCTTCAAAAAAGTTCTCCTCCTCCTCCGCAATCATTCGGGGGTGGATTTCTCCCTCTACAGATCCACCACGATCCAGCGGCGCATCACCCGGCGCATGGTGGTGAACAAGCAAGACTCCCTGAACGACTACGCCCGCTTCCTGCGCGGCAATGCCAAAGAACTCGACGCCCTTTACTCGGACGTGCTCATCAGCGTGACCAGTTTTTTCCGCAACCCGGAAGCTTTCGACGTTCTCAAGCGCAAGCTCTATCCCAAGCTCCTCCAGCGGCGTGGCGACGATCCGTTCCGGGCCTGGGTGATCGGCTGTTCCACCGGCCAGGAGGCCTATTCCCTGGCCATGGCCTTTGTGGAAGCGGCGGAAAATGCTCCCCGCGCGCGCAGGCTCCAGGTGTTCGCCACTGACCTCAACGACGCGCTGTTGGACAAAGCCCGCCACGGTCTCTACGCCAAGAGCCTCGCGCAGGATGTCACGCCGGAACGATTGCGCCGGTTTTTTGTCAAGGAAGAAGGCGGCTATCGCATCATCAAGCCGCTGCGGGAGATGGTCGTCTTCGCCCGGCAAAATCTTATCGACGACCCGCCCTTCTCGCGGCTGGACCTGGTTAGTTGCCGCAACCTGCTGATCTATCTTGAGCCGAGTTTGCAGAAGAAGGCGCTCGCCGTTTTCCATTACGCGCTGCGGCCGGAGGGATTTTTATTTTTGGGCGCGTCGGAATCCATCGGCAGTTTCACCGACCTGTTTGAGCCGGTGCATCAGAAGCACAAGATTTATTCCAAGATAGCTGGGCCGACTCCGGCGTTTCATCTGCCGGTTAATAAAGGCCGCGGCGAGCAGCCCGCAACCGGCCAGCCCCGACGGGTTGGGACTCCCCTTCCGAAGGAGAGTGCGCCAGGAGAGCCGGGAGGGTTCCGCACCGAACTCAATGCCCAGCGCGAGGCCGACCGCGTCACCGTTAATCAATTCAGTCCTCCCGGTGTGCTCGTGAATGGCCAGTTGCAAATCCTCCAATTCCGCGGGCCGACCAGCGCGTACCTCGAGCCGCCCACGGGCACGGCGAGTTTCGACGTGCTCAAGATGGCGCGCGCGGGTTTGAAGTTTCCGTTGCGCGCCGCCATCAACAAGGCGAAGAAGGAAAATAAAACCGCGCGCAAGGAAAACGTGCGGGTCGGGCAGAATGACAGAACCCGCACGGTGAGTCTGGAAGTCATTCCACTGAAGAACTTGCGGGAGCGCTGCTTTTTGATTTTGTTTGCGGATGCAAGGGGATCGCGCGCGCTCCCCGGCGCGCCGTCCCTTGAGCAGCCGAGCGGCGCGCTCAGGACACTAACCCCTGCCGGCAAGAAGGAAACATCCCGCCACCTTGCCGAATTGGAGAGCGAGCTCTCGGAGAGCCGCGACTATGCCCAGGCCCTGCTGGAACAGCACAAAGCCGCTAACGAGGAACTCCAGGCGTCCAACGAAGAAATCCAGTCCGCCAACGAGGAGTTGCAGAGCCTCAATGAAGAACTGGAAACGTCCAAGGAAGAACTCGAATCCACCAACGAAGAGTTGACCACCGTCAACGACGAGATGGCCAGTCGCAACACGGAACTCAATCGCCTCAATAGTGATTTGACTAATCTTCATGCCAGCATCGATACGGCCATCCTGCTGCTCGGACGCGACCTGACCATCCGCCGGTTCACGCCGCTGGCCGAAAAAACGTTTAACCTGCTGCCCACCGACGTTGGCCGTCCGTTGGGCGGCATCCGGAACAATCTCGATGTTCCCGACCTGGAGAAATTCCTCGCCGAAGTCATCGACACCGTCAGCGTGCGCGAGCGCGAAGTGCGGGACAAAGCGGGACGCTGGTACTCCCTGCGCGTGCGCCCCTACATGACCCTCGACAACAAAGTGGACGGCGCGGTGCTGGTGCTGGTGGGCATTGACGAACTGAAACGAGTCCAGCAGGCCATCACCGAAGCGCGCGAGCACGCCGAAACCATTATTCGCACTGTCCCCGATCCGCTCGTGATTCTGACCGCCGACTTGCGCATCCAATCCGCCAACGATGCGTTTTATCGCAACTTCAAACTCTCGGTGGCGGAAACGGAAGGCCGCCTGATTCTGGAACTCGACCACGGCTCGTGGAACATTCCGCGGCTGCGCCAACTCCTGGCCGACATCATTCCACGAAACCGTTCCTTCAACGACTTCGAGGTCGCGCACAACTTTGAACGCATTGGCCGCCGCAGCTTGCTGCTCGATGGCCGTGCGCTGAGTGAATCCGGCGGCAAGCCGAAGGAAATCCTCCTGGGCATCCGGGACATCACCGAAGTCCTGGCGTATCAAGCCGAGTTGCGGCGCTCGGAACTGCGCTACCGCCGGCTCTTCGAATCGACTCGCGACGGCGTGCTGCTGGTGGATGCGGCGACGCGAAAAGTTCTCGACGCCAATCCCTTCATGACTGAACTGCTCGGCTACACGCGCGACGAATTGCGGGGCAAGGAACTGGTTGAAATCGGCCTCCTCAAAGACCGCGCCGCCAGCGAGGCCGCCTTTCGGGAGTTGCAGGCACAAGGCCACATCCGTTACGAGGATTTTCCGCTCCAAACCAAAACCGGGGAGCGCCGCGAACTCGAATTTATCGGCAATCTTTATCACGAAGACGGCGAAAGAATAATCCAGTACAACATCCGCGACATTACCCGGCGTAAACAGGCGGAGGCAACGTTGAGCCTGGCGCAAGCGGAACTGGCCGGCCGGGCGGCTGAACTCGAACACGTCGTGGCCGAGCGCACGGCCACCAACCAGCAGTTGGAGGCCTTCGTCTATTCCATCGCCCACGACTTGCGCGCGCCGTTGCGCTCCATGCAGGGCTTTTCCGCGATGCTGGTGGAGGAGGCGGGCGCGGCCTTGAGCGAGACGGGCCGGGACTATGCCAGTCGCATCAGCACATCCGCGCAGGTCATGGATGCCTTGCTGACCGACCTCCTGGCTTTCAGCCAAATCACCCAGCAACCCATTGATCTCGCTTCAGTGAACCTTGAGACGGCCGTGCAGTCCGTAGTCTCCCGTTTGGAAAACGAGATTCAAGAAAAAAACGCGCGCGTGGAAATCTCCGGGCCTTGGCCGAGCGTGCTGGCGCACGGGCCGACATTGGGCCAGGTGATATTCAATCTGGTGGGCAACGCCTTGAAGTTTGTTGCGCCGGACGTGCCGCCGCTCGTCCGCCTGCGGGCAGAGGACCAGGCGGAGTTCATTCGCTTGTGGGTCGAAGACAACGGTGTTGGTATTGCCCCCGACCATCAAGCGCAAGTTTTCAGGTTGTTCACCCGCTTGCACGGGGGGAAGTACCCGGGAACGGGCATCGGCTTGGCCATTGTCCAGAAAGGAGTCGAACGGATGGGCGGACGCGTGGGCGTGGCATCCACCCCCGGCCAAGGCAGCCGCTTTTGGGTCGAATTGAGGAAAGGGGAGGAAAGCGGATGAACGAAAAACAGACCGTTCTGCTGGTGGATGACAGCCAGGATGACATCTTCCTGACGCGCACGGCCTTCAAAAAGGCTGAGTTCAACAGCCCACTACAAGAAGTCCACAACGCAGAAGAGGCGATTGCCTATCTGAAAGGCGAAGGCGTTTATAGTGACCGCAACAATTATCCCTTGCCTTCGGTCATGCTGTTGGACCTTAAGCTGCCGATGCAGAATGGCTTTGACGTGCTAGGCTGGGCGCGGACACAGCCCGCGTTCAAACGTCTTTCGATTATCATTCTGACCGCTTCTGCGCGAACCGAAGACGTGGAGCGGGCGTTCGATTTGGGCGCGACTTCCTACCTCGTCAAACCGAGCTCTCTCAACGCTTTGGTCGCCTTGATTCGATGCCTGCGCGATTGGCTTCAGATTAATCATTTTTCGGTATTCAGTGATGCGGCGAGGAGATGAGGGCAGACAACGGGTGCTGCGAGGCGAGTCCCAAGTCCAAGCCGAAGTTCCGTCTTTTGCCGCTAGGTTTTCCAGAAACTTGAGTCGCATCGCTTTCTCCAAATAGGGAGTTTCTTCGCGCAGAGTGGTGCGAGTTCGGCTGGAGTCTAATCGGTTTTGCCGAGCTGGCCCGAGTCTTGAAAACTTCTTGCCCAAGACGTACATGTAAAGGTAAAGGGTGATTCTTTCGGTTCACGGCTTGCCCGCGGCCCGACCCATTTGCAGATCGTCGAAGCGGATCGGCGTGGTCGCATACGGCGTGCCCCAGATGGATGCCCGCCCTGGGATCGGTTCCGCGCTCTCGGTCCAGGAGAGGGCCCACGAAGCCGCCTCGGTGGCGCCTTGTTTCCACGCCTTGCCTTCCACTTGCCATTCCACCGCTTTCACCCGGCGGACTTGCAGACGGAGGATCGTCCACGAACCCGATTCCCAGGCATAAGGAGTCGAAGCGATCACCGTCTCGCCTTTGTAAAGTTCGAGCAGCTTTTTTCCGGGCGATACCTGGAGCTTGTAGCCCCCCGCGCCCTGCCCGTTTAGCCCAACGCCGAACGCCGGAAACCTCCGGCCTTTCGCCGTCCCAAACACGCGCGCGGAGACGGCCGCATTCTCTTTCTCGGTCGGGCCGAACAAAAGGCCCGACCCCTCGCCGATGGGCGCGCCGGGCAGTTCCAGAAAGCGGTTGCCGCCTTCCTCCTTCACCGCGAATCCGCCATCCAACACGAGAAATTCATCGGGCACCTTGTCGAGCGCCTCTTTTTCAAAGTTGTTTTCGTAAAGCGGCTGGTTGTCCGCCGCGAAGCCCTCCCCTCCGTGCCACAGCGCGCAAAGCATGGCAACCAGGAGCCAGCGGTTATGTTTGATTCTTAATTTCATGGCGACGGCAACAATGGGGGCTCGCGGAGATCGCCCCTCCGGTCATATTTCATTCTTAATGTCATGGAGACGGCAGCGGCAGGGAGAAAGGCGCGATTTTCAACAGCAAAGCAACGTAATGGGTGACGCCGTTTTGAGTTTGCAGGCCATGACTCCGAGCTTGCCGAGGCTCCAATGCCTTCCAATTCAAAACGTGCCTATTCTGCGGGACTGAGCCCTTTTAAACTTTGAGTTGCTGGCTGTGCGGGCGGCAGCAGCGCTGGCTGGGTTGTCCAGTCCACCGTCACTCGCTCGTAAATCGTCCAAAGCTCATCCATAATGAAGCCCTCATCTTTCGAGGTCAGGTGCAAGATTGTCTGCACGTATTCCGGCCCGATGCTCGCGCTCTTGTGATAAAACTAAGGGCCGACTCGTTCGACAAACATCTTAATGTAGTCGTCAACCGTCTCAATTTTCACTTGGCGGAAATCAAGCCCCTGCTGTTCGCATCGGCGCATCAAGCTTTCCTCCAAGTCATCCATTTCACTGGCCACCTCGAAGCCTTTTACCGGTCCTAACTCTCCATCAAATCTGTCCGTCGGACGTATTAACTCAGGCGGCACATCCACCGCGGATGCGATTTCCATCCAAAGCTCCAGGAATTTCCTCATTTCGAGGCCGGGATAAAAATCGTCGTGGAGTTTTTGGACAGGAAGCCGTTCTCTGGCCTTGAATCGCTGGAGCTTCAGCGGGAGCCGTTGCCGCGAGACAAAATAGACCGCGACCGCTCCCGCGATAAACAGACCTAACAGCGCATAGAATGCGAGACTAGTAGGCGTCGGGGTCACTTGCGCAAATACATGCACATGAGATTGCCGCACCAACTAAATAGCCTCCCGCTGCGCACTGCACTGCGCGTCCATACGGGTTCAATTGTCTTCCTATGTTGCGGAGCGCCGGACCGCCGAAGTGTTGAATATAACTGAATGCTGTGGTCGAACGGCCTGCTCCTAGCGCACCCCCGCCGTATAGTTTTGGAACACTACCAACAGTTCCACTGGACAAGCCCAACGCTCCTAGCGCCCAACCACCCCCATTCGCTGCCAAACAGTTTTGCACGCAATTGTTCTGGGCTGGTGGCTTATAAGAGCAACCTCCAGGCCCATACGGGCCTGATGGACCAACGGGTCCACTAGGTCCAGAAACCGGATTGCCATACGCCAATCCGAGCGGGTCGACCGCGTTAATGGGATTGTTGCCCACGTACGTGTAGAGGTTCGGGCCCTGGGTCACTTCTGCTGGCAGTGCCTCGCCGCCGGGTTCACGCCAAGGAGCGAGGCGCAGATTGGCTTCAAACCCCGGTTCCCCGAGTGGATCGCGGGTAATCCAGCGTCCAAGGTTGGCGTCGTAAAACGCTGAAGCTGCTTGCGCCATCGTGAGCGCCACGGCGAGCATCAGGCCTCCTCCGAGTGGGTTCATGTTTATTTTCATCGTTCTCCTTTATTGGTTTCGGATTCGATCGAGTGGATTCGGATCAGCCGGAACAACCGGCGCGAAGCCGGCCACGCCATGCAGTTGGACTGGCGGGAGCTTGGGCCGAGGCCAAAGCGGGTCACGGAGTTCCGGCGGCAGGTAGGCCACAGGGGAGGACTGCCGCTGCTGCTGCTCCCTGGCCATTGCCGTAATCAATTGCTGAAGCCGCGAATCGGGGGACAGTCGCAGCGCCATCTCCTGCGCTTCGACCCCTTCCTCCGCTTTACCCATCGCGAACAGGCAATGGCCGCGCAGGCCAAGGAACTCCGTCAATTCGTCCGTGGGTGTCATGGATTTCAAGTAGCCAAACTCTTGCTCTTCTTCGCGAGAGAAGGGCATCGGCCACTGCCGATAGTGATCGTCGTCATACATGTTCATGCCGCGGCCTGTGGCGTCCACGTTGAAGCGTTCGCGGCTGTCCTCCCAGCGAACGAACAGGTGGTTCTGGGTGGGAACGAGTTTGAGAGGATAGCCGAGCCGACGGCCGACCGCGACGTACAGCACGGGCATCGAGGAGCAGGTGCCCATGCGCCGGTAATCCGCGATGAGACCGTGAATGAACACGTCGCGCGAGTCGGCAAAGAACACTTCGTTCGGCTCGAATTCGCCGACCGGCGTGATGCGCTGCGGGTTGTAACGCATCCGCAGATCCCCTTGCAGCGTCACGGCCATCAGGAGCATCCGAAAGTAAGCCTCGGAGTTATTGAACTCCGCTCGGTTGTTCCAGAAGCGATACAGGTGGCGTCTGGTCTCGAATTCGACGTGCTTGGCGATGCCGTCGAGCCGGGCAATGTGGTCCGTCACGTCCAGCTTCTCCGCCCCTCGCAGCCTTTCGGCACACAGCAAATTCATGAGGCCGATGTCGCATTGGGCGAGTTGGGCGGGGCTCAATGCCACCAATTCTGCCAACGTCTTCGGACTGGGCGCGGCCGCGTCGCCGCCGCTTTTCGCTACCGGCGCCGAGGCCGGCTGAGACTCCGCATTCTTGCGGCGAGAGCCGATGGAGGCAATGCCGGCAGCCAGAAGCACCGCGACAAACACGACCCCGACGCGAAAGCGTGTGGTGCTTGCTTTAGGCTGAGGGCTTGCTTCGCTCCTGAGTCCGAGGCGCGTTCCGTGCAGTGCCCGGGTTTTCTTCACTGCTGCTGAGTATAGCCGGAGGACCGGATGGCGGCAACACTTTTTTCGACGATTTTCCTAAAGGTGTCGCCCTAATGGCTGGCCCCTTTTCGACCAGTTCTGCAAACTGATCGAGATCCAAGATGAACTCTGTCGGAATTTTTCGCTGCGAGGCTTCCTCTTAGGTTCCAAAGCGGACGTGAACGCGGTGGGCGCCTCGGCTTTTGGTTGAGTTTAAAGTCATCCCTTCGGCGGTATCCGTGCCCCGTAGTTTCTTCCTCGCTATTCATTGCGCAAGGCCGGCAGCAGGTCGCCGCGCGCCGCCAGCCACGTCGCCAGCCAGGTCCACAAAAAGCCATTGGCCAGCACCGCCGCCAGCGTAACACCGACGGAGAGCCAATGGGTCGGCGCTCCCGGCGCAAGCAGTTCCGGCAAAATCGCGACCAACGCCGCCACCACGCCGACGGTCAATCCGAGAAGCAATAACCCGCCATGCTCGCTCAAGACGAGCCATTGCAGCAACCGCCGGCTGAACCCGACTGCCTGCAATAGCGCGAGTTCGCCGCGCCGCTCCAGCACGTTGCGCAGCACCACGACGCCCAGCCCCACGCTGCCCAGGAGCAGCCCCAGCCCGCCCAGGACTTGAAACGTGTTGAGGTAAGTATTTTGCACGGCATTGAACGCGGCCAAACGCTGGGCCGCGGGCATCAGTTCGAGTCCCACGTCCTGCAAAGCCCGGCCCAACGTCGCGGAAACCTGCGCCACGGTGTTCGACGGGGCGTCGATAAGGAACATTCGATACCCGATCTCCCCGGGGAACCGCGCGGTGAACTGCGCCTCGTCAATCAACAGATTGCCCTGTAAAACCGAGTTCGCGACCGCGCCGACCAACCGGATTTTGAACGGTCGCCCTTCCTGGTCCGTGTAGTCCAACGTGTCACCGATCTTTTTCCCCAGCGCCCACTCGATGGACGCCGCATCGCCGATGGCCGGGACCGCATCGTCGGCCGGTTTGCCCTTCAGCAACAGCCAGGCAAGCTCTGGGGATTGGCCTTTCTCCACTTTGGCAAACGTGAACGCCTGGCGGCTTTGCAGCAGATCCGGCTGCACGCCCAGCAAGCGAGGTTGCCGGGCGCGATTGAGATTCAAGCAGCTCGCCTCGTCACCGTCGTGTACTCGCAGCGGCACGAAGGAAACGCCTGGCAGCATCGCCGCTGGCAATCCAAAGAAGTCGCGGCCTTCCGACGTGTTCAAATCGTGCACCACCGGCAGGCTCGATTCACCGATCAAGGCAAAACCGCCGGTGCCGGAGGAGCGCTTTTCTGCGTGAAGATTGGCCTCCAGGCGGTTAGCATCGACGGCGATGATCATGAAACTCCCGCACGCCAGCAGGGCCACCGTCGCCAAACTTCGCCGGCGTCGCCGCGTGCAGCCGCGCAGTCCCAGCGCGGCCACGGACAAATGATGCGTCGCCGCGGCTCGGTCCAGGGCGGCAAATAGCGCCGCCGCAAAACCCAGGCCCGCAACGAGCAACAAGGCGCCGGCGCCGAAAAAAGCCCCCGCCGCCGTTTCTTCGCGCCAGAAGGCCCAGCCAACAATCGCCAGCGCAACCAGGCTCGCGACGATGGCTATGATGGCGCCGCGACTTCGTCCAGAGAACCGCAAGTTTAGGGTCTGGGATTCTGCATCCGCTCCTTCCGCGAGCAGTTCGCGCGCGGGCCGCCGCGCCTGTTTGCGCAGCACCAGCGCAACCGTGATCGCGCTCACCACGATTCCGGCCGAGGCTCCGATCGCCAGGGTTTGCGGCGTCGCGTGGTAGTGCAGGGCCGAGGTGCCGACGGCGTCCCGCCACAATGTCCTCAATCCGCGCAGCACCGCGCGCGCGTAGCCGATTCCGCCGAGCATGCCGGCCGCGCCGCCCAGCAGCGCCAGCGCCGCGCCCTCGAACAGGAGCAGGCGGCGCACTTGCGACGGTGGAAATCCCAGCGCCAGCAACGTGCCGACCTCCGTCGCGCGCTGTTCCAGGCCAAATTGAAAAAGAAGGGCCATCAAAATCAGCGCCGCGAGGATGAGAAAAAAGCTGAAGCCGAGAAACAAACCGCCGAAATCCTGGGACTCGGCGCTGGCCTTGAGGGCCTCCGCGCGCACCGGCGTGAAGCGGAAACCAACCGAGGCCGGATCGAACAATTTCGTGCCCGGCGGCGGCGCTGCCGTCGAAGGTTCCAACGTCCCCAACCCACTGGTCGAAAAGACGCGGCGAAGCGGCCGTTCGATGGCGGCCTCCGGCAGCGGCACCGGGGGAAACCGGATCGCGGTGAGATCTCCAAACCGGTTCTGCCACATCCGTCGGCCGGCGGCGAGAGTCACGAACGCCTTCGGCGTGCCGCGGTATTGTTTCCAATACTCTTCATCCTTCGGTCGGATCTTGTGTACGAGCCGGAAGCTGGTTCGCCAGTCACCCGGTTTTTCCGCCCGCGCGACGCCTGGGAATTCCGGCATCAGCGAGCGGTCCAGGGCCGGATCGGCCATCGGCAAGACCGCCCGCACGCGGAAACGGTTGGTGCGCTCAATCAGCCGGGACGTTTGGTCCGGCATGAAATAGCTCAATTCAATTTCGGAGTTGGTCGCGGCTTGGAGATCATCGGCGAGCCACTGGCTAATGATGATTTCGTCGTCGCCCAGGCTGGCCGGCACCAGGGGCGGTTCTCCGGCGCTCACCATCGAGTACGGCGTGGCGCGATCACCGCAGCGCAACTGGTTCACCAGGTAGGTCAAGACGCCGTAAGGCCGGTTCGCGAATAGCCCGGGCGCGCCCGGGCGATTGGTAGCGGCGTTGAACACGGCAGCGGCGATCGGGCGATCGAGAAAAATCCGCTCGGAGCGCAATTCCATTCCGCGATTGCCCGGCAGCGGGCGCAGTTCGAGTTGCAGGTCTTCCAGCACGAGACTTTCCTCCAGGCTGCCCGCCAGCAGTTCCTGCGGCGCTTGGGCGATTTGACTCGGACTGGGCAAGCGCTGCGGGGGCGGCTCTACCCTCAGGAACGGGAGATTTAGCCTCCAACGCGCGGCCAGAACCTGATACCAGGGCGTGCGGGCAATCGCCGCCGCGGGCTGTTCGGGCAGGTCCACTAGCAATACGTTCGCGCGTGTGGCAGCCGCCGCGCTGTCCTGAAGCATGCCGAGCGGCACAAACGCGTTGAAGGGAGGAATTTGGCTGGCGACGAGGTTCAGGTTGCCCAGCTCAAGGACGCTCGCGATGGCTCGGACACGCAGGCGCAAAGCGAGCGTCGTTCCATCCGGGGAGGCAATCGGGGAGTCGGCGTTGAGCGCGCCCGGCTTGCGAGCGCGCAGCACCACCGAATCCCCCGGCGCGGCGTTTAATTGGGCCGCCAGCGCTTCGTTGAGCACGACCGCGCCGGGCGGAAGGTTCGAAAAAAGGGCCGACCCGGCGAGCCAGGCAAAGCGCGAATCGACACCCAGCAGTTGAATCCGGTTCGCGCGCGCGGTGCCGCTTTGATTGACGGCCGTGGCGGCCAGCTTCAGGACCGGGACAATGGTCACCGGCGAGCCAGGTCCCGTTTCGCTGCCGCCTGCTCTTTCACGCACAACGGCCTCGCTCAGCCGATCAGCCAGCCGGTCGCCAAACAGGCGGTCGCCGTTCTCCAGCGCAAAACGCACCTTGCCGAGCCTTTGCAGCGCGAGGTCGCGCAAGCTGCCGCGCACCGAGTCGCCCACAATGAGCGCGCCCACCAAAGCCGCGCTCCCGACCGTTGCGCCAAGCACCACCCCCAGATGCGCCCGAGCGTGAAAGCGGAGACTGCGGCGGATAAGCGTCCAGAAAGTCATTGGTGATCATCCGCCAAGGGTCATAACGCATCGGCCACCAAAGCCCCTTCCCGCAACTCCAACACGCGGCCCATCTCGCGCGCTAACTCGAGGGCGTGGGTAACCACGATCAGCGTGACCCCTTCCTCGCCGTTCAATTCGACGAGCAGCCGGGTGAGCTGGCGGGCGGCAGCGCGGTCGAGCGCGCCGGTCGGTTCGTCGGCGAGCAACAGTTGCGGGCGGTTGATCAAAGCGCGCACCACGGCCACCCGCTGGCGTTCGCCGCCGGAGAGTTGACCGGGGCGGTGCGCCAAGCGTTCGCCCAATCCGACGCGCTGCAACAGCTTTTTGGCCCGTTCGGCTGCGCCATCGCGCGAAGGACCGCTGGCGCTGGCGAGGGTGGGAACGAGGACGTTCTCCATCACCGTGCATTGCGGCAATAGATAATGCGCTTGAAAGACAAACCCGACCTTGCGATTGCGCACGGCGGCCAACTGGCGATCGTCGAGTTGGCTCAAATCTTGTCCCTCCAGCAGCACCTGACCCGTGGTCGGCCGGTCCAGGCTGCCGATGATGTTCAACAAGGTGCTCTTGCCGGACCCCGACGGTCCGACGATGGCGACGGATTCGCCGCGCGTGATATCCAGGGTGATCCCCCGCAGCACTTCCAGGCGTTCGGCGCCCGAGAGCGGCTCGAACCGCTTGGACACGTCGAGCAGTTTCAAAAGAACGGGCGCTGCTGCCATACGGTATGTTTGCGCGATGAATTCGCGGATAACAAAGGATTTTCCCGACTCAGTGAAAGACCACGAGTGTCGCTGCTGCCACGTAAAGCGCCGCCAGGAGATCATCCACGGTAATTCCCCAGCCCGCCGGCAGGGACTGGCTTTGGCGCACCGGCCAAGGCTTGAGAATGTCGAACAGTCGGAACAGAACGAAGATGATGAGGGTCAGGTGCCAGTTTGGAGCGCTAAAAAACTGCCCCGGCCTGGGAAACTGGCCTCCGCGCAACCACTCGCTGCCCACCCAGGCCAGGAAGCAGACCGGCATGGCCGCGATCTCGTCCACGACGACCGATGGCGGATCGGGCTGTCGCAGAATTCGTTCGGCAGCGCCGCCGAGCCAGACCGACGACGCGATCCCGAGCACCGTGCCCGCCAGGTATAACCAGAAGTTTCCCGCCAGCAGCAACGCGCCAAACCAACCCAGTCCGAGCAGCGAACCGAAGGTTCCGGGCGCGACGGGAATTCTGCCGATGCCAAAACCCTGGGCCAGCCAAAGAACCACGCTGAATTTCACCTTCTACATTTCTCTCAAATAAAGGTCGCGGTTGCGCCACAGATAAAGGGCGCCGGAACTGAAGGTGAGCGCGACGGTGACCCAGAGCGAGATGGCAGCAAACCAAGGCACCCACGGCTTCAGGCCGACTTGTGCCCAATGGCCCCATTCCTCGTAACTTTCCAGGACGAGCAACGCGATGATGGCCACCATCTGCGAGACGGTTTTGTGTTTGCCGTAGCCTTCCGCCGCCAGGACGACTCGCTTCGAAGCGGCGAGCAGCCGAAGCCCGGTGATCACTAGTTCGCGTGCCACGATGACGACCGCCATCCAGGCCTCCACTTTGTTGCGCTCGACCAGGGCGATGAAGGCCGAGCAGGTCAGAATCTTGTCCGCCAATGGATCCATCAGCACGCCGAAATTGGTGATGAGATTGTCGCGGCGCGCGATCCGGCCGTCGAAATAGTCGGTCAAACTGGCGGCGCAAAACACCACCAGCGCCACCGTGTCGTTGATGCGCGAATGGGAGAACACGGCCGCCAGAAAAACGGCTGTGAGCACAAACCGGGACACGGTGAGTTTGTTGGGCAAGTTCATGCCCGGCTCCGGTGTCGAAGCTCGAGTGCCGGATTACCAGCAGGCTGCGCGTTCATTCCACCTTCCCAATACGCGCGCCGGGCTTTCACGCGGGCTCGGCGATGAGATCATAATCGGTGTGTCCGATCACCTTGACGCGGGCGAATTCGCCCGCCGGCAGTTTGCCGCGCCCGTAAACTCGGCCGTCAATGTCGGGAGCATCGGCCTCTCCGCGAGCGACGACCACGCGTTGAGCTTGGAGTTCAGCGCTCGGCGTCCTGGAGTGGCGAATCAAGCCATGTTCCCAGGAGACGCAGTGGGCGTTGTTAAGCTCCTCCGCACTGGCTTCCTTTTCGACCAGCACCTTGATCGTGCGGCCAACGAAGGAGGCGCCGATTTGCCGGGCGACCTCGAGTTGTTCCGTCATTGCAACCTCGCGGCGTCGCTGTTTGATCCGGTCGGGGACCTGGTCCGCCATATTGCCGGCGCGCGTTCCCTCCTCTTTCGAGTAGGCGAACACCCCGAGCCGCTCGAAGCGGGCCTCGCGGATAAAGTCCAGCAGGGTTTGGAAATAGGCCTCGGTCTCGCCCGGAAAACCGACAATAAATGTTGTTCGCAGCGTGATGCCGGGCAAGCCGGCGCGAATCCGGCCGATGAGATCGACCAAGTAGGCCTGCGAGGTCTCACGGCGCATCCGCTCGAGCATGTTATGGTGAATGTGCTGCAGTGGGATATCCACGTAACGCGCCACTTTTGGGCATTCGGCAATGGTCCGGATCAATTCGTCGGTCCAATGCGCCGGATGCGTATAGAGCAAGCGGATCCAATATTCGCCGGGGAGCGAATTGAGGTCGCGCAAGAGCGTGCACAGGGTCGGCGCGTCGCTGCGAAGCGCTTTCGTCGCGGCCTGGAATCGGTCCGGCGCGCCGATGGCGCGCGAGGGGCTCGGGCGCAGATCCATCCCGTAATAAGTGGAGTCCTGCGAAACTAAATTGAGTTCCTTCACCCCGCTGGCCAACAACTGGCGGGCCTCACGCACGATGTCCGCCGGCGGCCGGCTGCGATGGCTGCCCCGCATCCGTGGAATAATGCAAAAGCTGCAGGGATGATTGCAGCCTTCGGCGATCTTCAGGTAAGCGAAATGTTTGGGCGTGAGCCGGAACCGCGGTGTGGCGAAATCAGGAAGGTAGCTGGGACGAGGGCTTACCTCCACCGGCGGAGGGCCCAAGTAACGCGTCGATGCGCTCGTGGCAGCGGCCGGCGGCTTGAGCGCGGCCCGTGTTGGATCCACGCGCCTTGTGCGAGGGATGTCCTCGGGAGACGGGGATGTAGCCCGCGCCCGGTCGAGTGCGGCAAAGCCCTCGCTGATCGCAGGCTTTAGATGCTGGACGCTGGATGTCGGCGACCGCCCCACTATGCGCTGGCGCCGATGTTCGAGCGCCTGATGGACGAAATGGGTGATCTGGCCGACCTGATCGATGCCCATGAAGACATCCACTTCCGGAAGCAGTTTCGGCAGTTCGTCCCGAAAACGCTGCGGCAAACACCCGGAGACGATCAAGCCTTGGGAGCGATTCGATGCCTCGCGCAGCGCGGCCGATTCCAAGATGGCATCGATGCTTTCCTCCTGCGCCGAACCGATAAAGGAGCAGGTGTTGACAATCACCACGTCGGCCTGGGCGGCGTCGGGGGTGATTTCGACGCCGTCGGCCATCAACGAGCCGAGCATTATCTCGGAATCGACCAAATTCTTGGCGCAGCCCAGCGAGATAAGGCCGACGCGCACGGGCCGTTCTGTTCTCCTGCTTTTCATTTAAGGAATGGGGAAAGTACGCGAACGGCCCGTTTCAAGGCAACTCCGGAAGCGGGAACTGCCTTACGCCCCGCGGGTCCCTTCGCTGGGGCGGCGCGGCGGCGGGTTCGTCGGCAGCGGCAGCAGTTCGCCCGCCTGGCCTGGCCGGGCCTGGTAGAGGCCGGGGCCGAGATGTTTGAGCGGGTCGGTTTCTTTGGATTTGCGCCAATTGCGGAAGAGCGATAAGGCCACGATCAGAGCCACGGCGCCAGCCAGCCCGCCAACGAGAATGCGCCAACTCAGCTTGGAAAGCTGGAGCATCAGGAAATCCAGCGTGCCGCGTGGCTGGTTGGTAAGCGGAGGGGGCTCGCGGAATTTTTCGGTCTGGCTCAGTTCCGCTTCGAGGGTGGCGGTCAGCTCCGTCACGTCCAGTTTGAGCGTTTTGGCGTAAGTGCGGACAAATCCGCGGATGTAAACCGGCGCAGAGAAACTGTCGTAGGTGCCTGATTCCAGGGCGCGAATGTGGTCGGTCTTGATCTTGGTGATCTCGGCCACTTGATAGATACTCAGGTTTTGGGCTTCGCGCGCGCGGCGGAGTTGTTCGGCAACCGTAGGCATCTGGCTAGACACCTAGCGGATTGGCAGCGGGTTTGGCAACCTTTGATTGAGGCCGGGTCCGCGGCAATTCAGCATCGGCGGCGGCGCCAAGTCAGCGTTGGTACCGAAATTGGCCGGACGGCAAGGTGGGGTTCGCTTGGGGTGTGCTGTCGGAGAACGCCAAGTAGAGAAAGACAAATAGGTTGGTGACCGGCAGAAGAAAGAACAGCGCCAGCCAGCCACTCTTGCCGCGGGTTTGGCAAATCTTCACGCACCAAACAATGCCCGCGATCACGTTGAGACCCGGCAGCAAAAACAAGAAAAACCACCAGCCGGACATACCTGCGGCCCGCAAGAGGGGAAACACTTGAAGCACCGGGAGCCACACCAAAATGCCCGGCTCGTTGCTCGTTTTTTTGCAGATCAGCATGCAGCAAAAACAGAAGAACAGGTAGCCAATCGCCGCGCCAGCGAGAATCCCGGCGCGCAAGTTCGGATCCAGGGTTCGGATTTTCTCTTGAACTTCCGCCACCAGTTTTTCTTCCGCTTCGCGCACTTGGGGATCAATCTTTATCTTTTCCGCCAGCATTTTTCGCGACAGCAGCGGTTGTTTGGGAGGGGCGACTTCATAACCCAGTTGTTGTTGGACCTCGGGTTCGAGACCCTTCACCCGGATTGTGGCATAGCCGTTCGCATGCTTGATGTTCACATGCGAGGGCGTCCGGCTTTCGATCGTCACGTTCGAGTACGTCTGCGACCCGATTTGGAGCGTCGCAAGCGTCTCTTGCGCGGCCAGCGGTAACGCCGCTAACAGCGCGCATCCAGCCAGGATCCCGCAGCGCGCCAAGGCCATCATTTCAAAACAGAGAGCTTTTCGAACTGTCACCGGTGTACTAATCGGCAAATCGTGGATGAATTGAAGAAATTTCTCGCGGGAAGTGCGTACCCCAAACTCCCTGCAGCGGTCAGGCGTCTCTATCCACGTTTTCCATCCGCGCCCGTTCCGTCCAGATCAATCAAAATGTCTCGCGGCTCGGCTCCTTTGCTTGGGCCGACCAGGCCGCGGTTCTCCAGCTCGTCCATGATGCGGGCGGCGCGGGTATAGCCGAGCCGGAGACGGCGCTGGAGCAGCGATACGCTCGCTTTCTGCTCGCTACGGATGACCTCGATGCACTGTTGAATGAGCGTTTCATCTTCGTCGCCGCCGCTTTCGCTCTCGAAGCTGCCGATCGGTTTCTGGAGTTGCTGATGAATCTCCACTTCGTAACTCGGTTTGCCCTGATGGGCTATGAAGTCCACAATTGCTTGGATTTCCTGGTCCGTGATCAACGCTCCCTGGGCGCGAATCAGTCTCGCCGATCCGGGCGGCAAATAGAGCATGTCGCCCTTGCCCAGGAGTTTGTCCGCGCCCATCGCGTCGAGAATGGTCCGCGAGTCCACGCGCGCGGCCACTTGAAACGCAATGCGCGCGGGAATGTTCGCTTTGATGACGCCGGTGATCACATCCACGCTGGGCCGCTGCGTCGCGACGATGCAATGGATGCCCGCGGCGCGGGCCATCTGCGTGATCCGGGCGATGGCCATCTCCACATCCGCCGGCGCGACCAACATCAGGTCCGCCAACTCATCGATGATCACCACGATGTAGCTCAACCGTTCGGGGATCACGATGTCGTCCTCGCGTGGCACGATGATCTCCTCGTCCACCTCCACGGCGAATCCGTCCTCTCCCGCTTCGACTTTCTCCTTTTTGGCCATCAGCGGCAGTTCCAGCTCCACCGGCGGCAGCGGCCGGTTTTTCGGACGCTCGTTGAACGACTTAATATTGCGCACGCCCACTCGGGCGAAAATCTGGTAGCGCTTTTCCATCTCGTTCACGACCCAGCGCAGGGCCAGAATGACCTTCTTGGGGTCGTTGACCACCGGCACCACCAGGTGCGGCAGCGCGTTGTATTGCTGCAGCTCGACCACCTTGGGATCGATCATGACAAAGCGGAGCTGATCCGGCGGGAAGCGGTAAAGCAGCGAGGCGATAATGGCGTTGATGCAAACCGATTTGCCGGAACCAGTGCTGCCGGCGATCAGCAGGTGCGGCATGTCCGTCAGATCGGCGATGATGGGATGGCCATAAACGTCCTTGCCCAGCGCCAGCGGCACGCGGGCCTTGGATTGCTGCCAGTCCTCCGACTCCAGCAGGTCGCGGATGATCACCTTGGTCTTGATCAGGTTCGGCACTTCGACGCCCACGGAGCTTTTACCCGGCACCGGGGCGAGGATGTTGATGCGTTCGGCCTTGAGCGCCGCCGCGATGTTGTTGTTCAGCGCGGCGATCTTTTCCAGCTTCACGCCCGGCGCGGGATGCAGCTCGTAACGGGTGATGGTGGGGCCTTTGGTGATGTCCCCCAGCGACACCTCAATATCGAATTGCGCCAGCGTGTTTTTCATCAACCCCGCGTTGGCCATCAACTCCTCCTTCGATTCGGTCGGCTTGAAGGTCTGGTCGGGCAGTTGCAGAAAGTCCAGGGAAGGCAATTGGTAATTCCCGATGGCCGGGGCGGCGGCCACGGCGATCGGCTTCGGTTTCTTCGGCGGCCGCTTGGGCCTGGCCCCCGTATTGTCGGTGATGTGCACCGCCTCCGCCGGCGCAGCGCCAGCACCGGGCTCCAGCGTGTCCGCTCCGACGGCGACCGCCGGAGTTTCGGCGAGGTCCGCGGTGACCGCTGGTTCGCCTTCCCGCTTCGCGCTGGCTGACGGCTTTTTTCCCAAAATCTCCGCCGTCGTCGCAGCCGCAATTTCTTTGGCGGGGATCACTTCCCCTTCCGTGCCCGTATTTTCGATTTCCGATCCGGTCGCTTTGGCCTTCGCCGGCACGCCCACGCGGGCAGCCGGCACGCTCAAGTCGCGCACCGTAGGCGCGGGCACGGGCTTGAGGTCCGCGCCGAGGCCCGATTTCTCCGCTTGCTCCTGCAGCCTTCGGGCCTGCCTCTCTAGTTCCTTGGCGCGCCGGGCCAGCGCCTCTTCCTCTTGCGTCCAGTCTTTTTCCGGCCCCTCGGCCCCGGCCCGGGCCGGCAACAAAGCGCGCAGCCATTCGCCGAGTTTGAAGTTGGTGAGGAAGAGCAAGCTGATCAGATACAACGTGGCGAAAATGATCGAGGCGCCGACCTTGCCGAAATGACCGAAGATCATCGAGTTCAAAATGTTGCCCAACCACCCGCCCGCGCCCGGAGCGTTGACGTTGAGCGCCATTCGCTCGAGCAGCGCCGCATTGGGAAGCTTCGGGTTCTTGGCGAGCTTATCGAGCAGCCCTCGGCTGGTGTACAAATCCAGCAGGCCGACGCAACAAACGAACAACACGGCGGCCCAGGCCCAGCGGCGTTTCAGGTAGCCGAAGAATTCAAACAAGTAGCTCAGCCCGAAAATAAACATCAGGAGCGGGAGCACAAACGCCGCGACACCGAATAGTTTGAAAAAGCCGTTTGCGCTCCACGCCCCGAACGTGCCGATCCAGTTGTGGACGGTCTCATTGGGAGGAACGCGGTTGGCGGCGACATCCAGGCGGTCGAACGAAAGTTCGGCCACCAGCAGCAGCAGCGCCAAAGCGATCAGCACGATGCCGATGATGTCGCTAAAACCGCGGGCGTGCGCGGTGTCGCGGGCGTCTTTCCGAGCCATGCCCGAACTCTAAAGTTCAAAGGTTAAAGTTCAAAGGTTAAAGTTCCTCCGCGCGGGTGCGGCTTCTTTTTCAGCTTGAACCGGGCGTGGTCTCCAGCGCGGAACGGATCTCGTCTGACGAAGGAGCCGCAAGTTTGATCTTTGAACTCGGAACGTCAGGCTTTAAGCTCTGGCTCAAATGGGCAATGGCGCCAGTACCAGATTAAAAAGGCTGTACACCGCCCTCTACAATTTCCTGACGGAAAAGTGGATTCACACCCACGAGGAACTCGAGACGTCATGGCTGCACCGCTTCGCCCATTTCTGGCTCCTGGTGTTCAAAAGTTTTTTCCGCAACAAAGGCCCGCTCCGCGCGACCGCCCTGGCGTACACGACTCTGCTGGCGTTGGTGCCGCTGCTGGCCGTCTGCTTCAGCTTCACCTCCATTTTGCTCAAGGGCAAAGGCGAGGCGACCACCCGGCAGTTGGTGGAACAGCTGGTGGACGCGGCGGCGCCGCAATTGAAACTGATGCCCGAAGAGGCCGGCAGACCCGCGGCCCGCGAAGAAGTCGTGGCGCGTATCGAGGACTTCGTCAACAACGCGCAGGCCAAAACGCTCGGCCTCACTGGCACGCTGGGATTAATTGTCGTGGCCATCCTGCTGCTGAGCACGATCGAAGACACCTTCAACCATATCTGGGGCATCTCGTGCGGGCGAAGCTGGTTCGCGCGCGTGGTGGTTTACTGGGCCGCTCTCACGCTCGGACCGATCATCCTGGCGCTGGCGGGTTTGCTGGTCAGCAGCGGCTATTTTCCATCCACCGGCAGCGCGCTGAAATCGTTTCCGTTCCTGGGAAAATTCTTTTTCCAAGCGTTGCCCTTCGGGCTGGTGAGCTGCGCCTTCGCCCTGTTTTACAAGCTGATGCCGAACACGAAGGTGGCTTGGCCCGCGGCGCTGGTGGCCGGCGCCGTGGGGGGCAGCTTGTGGCTTTGCCTGAACATCTTCAACGCGTTGAATCTCTCGCGCGTGGTGAGTATGAGCGCGATTTACGGCAGTGCGCTGGGCGTCATTCCCATCTTTTTGATCGGCCTTTATTTTTCGTGGACGATTGTGCTCTTTGGCGCCCAGGTAGCCTATGCCCACCAGAACCGCCGAGTCTATCTGCAAGAGAAAAAGGCCGAAGGGGTGAGCCAGCGAGGTCGTGAGTTCGTCGCTTTGCGGGTGATGACCCATGTCGCCCGCACTTTCCAAGCGGCCGGCAAACCACCCGCGGCGGCGGAAATCGCCGAGGCGCTGGGCGTCCCTAGCCAGTTGGTGAGCCACATCCTGCGCACGCTCGTGCAAGCCAAATTGCTCGTCGAGGTGATCGATCGGGACCCCTGCATGACTCTGGCTCGCCCGCTCGACCGCATTACCGCGCACGACATCCTGATGGCGTTGCGGGCCGGCCAGGGCTTGGAACTGGCCACGCGTGAGGACCCCGCGCTCGCACGCGTGCGCTGCGAATTTGACCGCATCCAGGCGGCGGAGCGGCAGGCGGCTGCGGTAACGCTGCAGAGCCTGGCCGAAGCGGAGAAGTGAGTCGCTCAACGCCGGCTTGGCTTTCGTCCGATGATTGTCGCCGTACCCAAAGAAATCAAAGAGCAGGAATATCGCGCGGCGCTGCCACCCTCGGCCGCGTATCAACTGATCAAACGCGGGCATCGCGTCCTCGTCGAAACCGGCGCCGGCGCCGGCGCCGGTTATCCGGATGGCGATTACCAGCAGGCGGGCGCGACCATCGTGAGGGAGCACGCCGCTTTGTTCGAACAAGGCGAGTTAATCGTGAAGGTCAAGGAGCCACAACCGGCGGAATACTCCTTGCTGCGGCGCGGACAGCTTCTCTTCACGTATCTCCACCTTGCCGCCAGCCGCTCGCTCACCGAAGCGTTGCTCAAGTCGGGCGTCACGGGCCTTGCTTACGAAACCATCGAGGTCAGTCGCCGATTGCCGCTCCTCGAACCGATGAGTGAAATCGCCGGGCGGATGTCGATCCTCGTGGGTGGCTATTTTCTGGCTAAACACTTTGGTGGGAGCGGCACCTTGCTGGGTGGTGTGCCGGGAGTCTTGCCCGGCCGCGTCGTGGTCCTGGGCGGCGGGGTGTCCGGCATCAACGCGGCCCGCATGGCCACCGGCATCGGCGCGGACGTTACCGTCTTGGAAGTCGATCTTGAGCGGATGAGATTTTTGGACATCACCCTGCACACCGCGCACACCCTTTACTCGAACGAAGCGCATTTGATGGAGTTGCTGCCGGCCGTCGATTTGTTGGTGGGCGCGGTGCTCGTGCCGGGAGCGAAGGCGCCGAAACTGATTCGCCGCGAGATGCTCCGCCGGATGCGTCCGGGGAGCGTGCTCGTCGATATCGCGATCGATCAAGGTGGCTGCGCGGAAACGTCGCGGCCCACGACGCATCACGACCCCGTGTTCGACGAGGAAGGCGTGACGCATTACTGCGTCGCGAACATGCCCGCCGCTTACGCCCGCACGGCCACTCAGGCGTTGACCAACGTCACGTATCCCTACATCGAGTTGCTCGCGGATTGCGGTCTGGCCGAGGCCTGCCAGCGGCAACCTCACCTGCTCGGCGGCATCAACGTTCTGAATGGAAAACTCACCTGCAAAGCCGTGGCCGAGGCGCATGGAATGGTCTGGCAACCGCCCCTCCCAACTTGAGCGTTGGGGGCCAAGCAGAATTACGAAAGTGCGATCAGGGACTCCCCGGGAAACAGGATTGATCGGTACGTTTGACTTGGCCTTCTCGGCGAGGTCCCCAATGGGGGTTTGGGCTTGCCGGCTAACGCTGCGTCACGGAAGCAACGTCCATGCCAACCCTGGCCAAGCAGCTTGAAGGCATTGTGGCTGAGGCGGAAGGGCATGATCTGCGCGGACGGCAACAGGCAGGTCCCGCTGCTCTTCTCTTGTCGAGCGAGTCGCAATTCTTGCCGCAGATTTTCGGCGAAATATTTTTCCACCAGGGCCTTGACAGATCGCCCGGGACAGTTTACAGCTAGTCCACTCTAATGGAACGTTTTCCACAGGATCTCCTTTTGCGGGAGATGTGTACTGCCGAGGCCAGTTTTCATTCGGAACTGCGCAGCGTCAGTCTCAGACAAGTCTTGCGAAGGCGAGTCGAGCTTGTGGACCTGGCGTGCCGATGCTCGGCCAATTTCTTGGGGAGATTCGCGGAACCCAATTTGATCACCGCCGGGCCTGTTTGTCTTAACGATGGTAATCCCGGAGCCGGGTTCAATCCTCGCCGTTCGCCTTCGGCGGCTTTGGGGAGTGGAGTAAACGCCCCCTGGCAACTTGGGGTAAACGCCCCATACCATCAGAACGGCTTTTCTGCTTAAGTTTTATGCTTCACGAGTGCCGATCAAAAATCTATACGAAGCGCATTGCCGCTTTAGCTCCCCACGGCCTTCAAGGATTATGCGCGAAGGTTGCAGGGAGCTTTCGATGAAACGCGCTTTGATGGTCAATGGGATTACCGACGCGTTTGGGACTTGCGAGCCTCGACGGTGCGCGGAGGGGCGTCGCGTTCAAATAATGGAACGAACGATCCGAGACCGATTTGAACGGCGACGATGGTCGGAATTACCTTTTGAAGCAGGTGTCGATTTTTGCGAGGAGGAAATATGATATTACATTCAATCAAGACTTCGATGGATCAAACGCCCGGCGAAGTTCCCGGGTGGAAACGGTTTCTGGACCTTAGCTGCATCCTGCTGTCCCTGCCCCTGTGGCTGCCAGTTATGACGTTGATCTCCCTCGCGATCATGATCGTCTCTCCCGGCCCGATTCTTTTTCGACAGGAGCGAATTGGGTATCGAGGCAGGCGTTTCAGTTGCTTGAAGTTTCGCACGATGGTGGTTGGGGCCGACACCTCGGTACACCAGAGCCATCTCCACAGCTTGATCAATTCCCAGGCGCCCATGAAAAAGATGGATGTCGCGGGCGATCCACGCCTCATCGCCTTGGGAGCGTTGCTCCGTTCCATGGGGCTGGATGAACTGCCCCAAATCATTAATGTGCTGCGTGGGGACATGAGCTTGGTCGGGCCCAGGCCCTGCGTGCCCTACGAATATGAAGCCTACCGCCCCTGGCAAAAGGAGCGGTTCAAAGGTCTGCCCGGCTTGACCGGCCTTTGGCAGGTCAGCGGCAAGAACAAAACCACTTTCGAGGAAATGATCCATCTGGATATTGCTTACCTGAGGAGCAAATCCATTTGGCTCGATTTGGGAATAATGCTCAAGACCGTGCCTACCTTGCTGCAGCAAGTCAAGGAACTGCTAACTCAACTTAAAGACCCAGTTAAACAAAAATCAATATCAGAAGATCAACCGTACTATGGACAAACCAATTAATGTTGGAGTTGTGGGATGTGGCTATTGGGGACCGAATCTCATCCGAAATTTTCGGCACCTACCCGATTGCACCCTAAGAATGATGTGCGATGTCAACCCGCAACGGTTGACCCATTTGAAATCACTATATCCCGAGGTCGAGGGGATCATGGATTATGAGCATATGCTTAACGGGGCCGGGCTTGACGCAATCATCATTGCTACGTCCGTGAAGTATCATTATTCCATGGCCAGGCAGAGTCTGCTGGCCGGCAAACACACCTTTATCGAAAAGCCGATGGCTTCCTCCTCCGCGGAGTGCGAGGAATTGATTGACATCGCCGAAAGCAAGGGAGTGATCCTGATGATCGGCCACACCTTCCTTTATTCCGCCCCGGTCCGGAAGATCAAGGAAATTATACTCTCGGGCCATGTTGGAGACATCCGCTACATCAGCGCGCGGCGTTTGAATCTCGGGCTTTTTCAGAAGGACATCAATGTTGCCTGGGACCTCGCCCCGCATGATATCTCCATCATCCTCGAGCTCATGGATGAATTTCCCATCCGCATCAATTGCCAAGGCAACGCCCATATCACCCCAGGCATCGAAGATGTGACCAGCATGTCGCTGACCTTTCCGAACAACCGATTTGCCATCATCCAAAACAGTTGGCTCGATCCCAGGAAAGTCCGGGAAATGACCATCGTGGGCTCCAAAAGAATGGTGGTTTATGACGACGTTGCCTCGCTGGAGAAGCTCAGGGTTTACGATTCACGCGTGGACGTGCCGCCGCATTACGATACGTTTGCCGAGTTCCAGTACGCCTATCATTATGGTGATATGTACGTCCCGTATCTCAAGCAGGAAGAACCGCTGAAAATTGAGTGCCAGCACTTCCTGGACTGCATCCGGCAAGGATTGACTCCATTGACCAACGGCGAGCAGGGCTTGAAGCTGGTGAAGATCCTTGAAGCGGCATCGTCTTCCTTGAAAAGAAATGGGGCCTCGGTCAATCTTAACCTCACCGCGAGCGAAGCCTCCGAACCCTCCGCTTGGGCGCCCCCGCCTGCGCCGACGCCCCAGTTAGCACCGGCCGAGGTGGTGAAGGTGTGACGATGGAGCACCACCTCCACCAGCAAATCGCACCGGACGTAAAGCTTGGAAAAAGAGTTCGCATATACGGGTTCACCAACCTTTATGGCTGCGAGATCGGCGATGACGTGAAAATCGGCACGTTTGTCGAAATCCAGAAAGGAGTGAGGGTTGGCAGTCGTTGCAAGATTTCCAGTCACACGTTTATCTGCGAAGGCGTAACCCTGGAGGAGGAGGTCTTTATTGGGCACAACGTCACCTTCATCAACGATCTGTATCCGCGTGCCACCAACGCGCATGGACAGTTGAAAGCGGAGCCGGATTGGACTTGCGAACCGACTTTGATAAAGCGGGGCGCCTCGATCGGCTCCAGCGCCACCTTGTTGTGTGGCATCACCATCGGTGAGTTTGCCGTCGTCGGCGCCGGGAGCGTCGTGACCAGGGACGTCTCTCCGTACAGCGTTGTGGCGGGGAATCCGGCGAAGGTTTTGAAAACTTTGCCGCGGCAGTGAGTCCGATGCAAGTCCCATTTCTAGATCTCAGTGCTCAGCATCAGGCGCTGAGAGAGGAGATCAACGCCGCCATCCAGGAGGTCATTGATTGCAGCGCCTTTGCCGGCGGTCCGTTCGTCGCCGCGTTCGAGGAGGATTTTGCCGCGTTCTGCGAAAGCAAGTTTGCCATCGGGGTGGGCAGCGGAACGGAAGCGCTCTGGTTGGTCTTGTTGGCCTTGGGGGTAGGCGAAGGGGACGAGGTAATTACCGTGCCCAGTACTTTTATGGCCACGGCCGAAGCCATAAGTTTCGCTAACGCTACACCGGTCTTTGTGGATATCCACGAGCGGACCTATACCTTGGATCCAGCCCTGCTGGAACGGGCAATTACCCCGGCGATGAGGGCGATCATTCCCGTCCATTTATTCGGCCAGATGGCCGATATGGACCCGATAATGGAGATTGCCCGGAGGCACGGGTTATATGTGATCGAGGATGCCTGCCAAGCCCACGGGGCGGAATACAAAGGTCGAAAGGCTGGCTCCATCGGTGATGCGGGCTGTTTCAGTTTTTATCCTGGGAAAAACCTGGGGGCGTTTGGCGAGGCGGGCGCGGTGGTCACCAACAATGGTGAATTGAAGAAAAAGCTCCAAATCTTGCGCGATCACGGGCAATCTAAAAAATACAACCACGCGGTGATTGGGTGGAACGCGCGGATGGATGGAATCCAGGGGGCGGTCCTTCGCGTCAAACTAAAACAGCTCGCTCGCGCCAACGCCTGCCGGCGCGCTAACGCTCGGCTTTATGGGCAACACTTTGCGGACCTGAGCGAGTTGATCACCCCCGCGGTAGCCGACTACGCCTCCCACGTCTATCACGTGTATGCCGTCCGAGTCAAAGGCCGGGAGGCGCTAATGCGATCTCTCGCCGACGATCAAATCGGCTGCGCGATACATTATCCGGTGCCGGTCCACCTGCAGGAGGCATACCGGGCGCTCGGACTCGGTCGTGGGATGTTTCCCGTCGCCGAGAAGTGTGCCGACGAATTTGTTTCCCTTCCGATGTTCCCCGAGCTAACGCCGGCGCAAATCGCGATGGTGGCCGGGAAAGTCAAAGCATGGTTGCAGAGTTCAAAAACGAAAGCATGAATCACTCGTCTCAGCTTGCTTGCGCTCCTTCGGAAGTTGACTCTCTTGGCGAGACCCGCGGCCGCGAGGCGCGGCTCGAAATCGTAAACCCGATTCAACAGCCGGAATGGGATTCTCAATTGGTCTCCCATCCCGATTACACCTTCTTTCATGGCGCCGCATGGGTGAAGGTCCTCTGCGCCACCTATCGGCACAAGCCGCTCTATTTTGCTTTGCGGGGGGAGCACCGTCTTTGGGGATTGCTCCCGGTCTTGGAAGTGAACAGCCGATTGACAGGCAGTCGGGGAGTCTCCCTGCCGTTCACCGACGAATGCCAGCCGCTGAGTTTTGGCACCGTTAGATATGAAGATGTGCTGAATAAAATTATCGAATATGGAAAAGCCAGGAATTGGAACTACCTGGAGTGCCGAGGGGGCGGAAACCTTGTTCCCGGCATTCCCGCCTCGCTCACTTTTTTGGGCCACACCTTGGAATTGCTCGCCTCCGAGAAGACCTTGTTCGATCGCTTCGAGAGCAGCGTCCGCCGGGCGATCCGAAAGGCGGAAAATGCCGGGGTTCAGGTCGAAATCTCTTCCACGTTGGAGGCGTTGCGAACCTTCTACTCGCTGCATTGTCAGACTCGCAAAAAACACGGGGTTCCACCCCAGTCTTGGGCGTTTTTTCTGAACATCCACGAACACATCCTGTCGAAGAAAATGGGTGTCGTGACGGTGGCAAAATATCGCCAAACGCCGATTGCCGCGGCCGTTTTCTTCCATTTGGGCGCCAAGGCCATATACAAGTACGGGGCATCCGATATGGCTTTTCAGCGCTTGCGCGGGAACAACTTGATGATGTGGGAGGCCGCGAAGTGGTACGCGCGTCAGGGCGGGTTGTCCTTGCATTTCGGGAGGACCTCGATTACCAATGAAGGCTTGCGTCGTTTTAAGCTCGGATTTGGGACCGTCGAGAAAAAGATCGAATACTTTAAATATGATGTTCGGAAAGCCAGGTTTGTCACTGACCGGGATAAAGCCTCCGGTTGGTATAATGCGGTTTTTCGTTGGATACCTGTCCCGCTGGCCCGTCGGCTCGGCACGTTCTTGTACCGACATCTCTCATAGAGGCTCAAGTTGGCGGGAATGGAAACCGATGTGTAGAGTAAACACCAATGCGATAGCGAACGAGGATTTTCCGAACCGGCAATGAACCACCCAATCAGCACGCCTGCGAAGGAGCCAGACCCCCAACCGTTGGGGACGAACGTGGGCGACATCTACTACGTCTTGTTTCGGCACAAATGGAAGATTCTTCTTTGCTCGGCCGCGGGAGTTTTAGCTTCTAGTGTTCTCCCGTTGCTCAAGCCTCCCTGCTACAAGTCGGAAGCCAAGTTGCTGATACGCTACGTGCTGGACAATAAATCGGCCAATCCAGTCGCCAAAGACTCCGAGATCACGTCGCCCGATGCGCGGGGGGAGAACATCATCAATACCGAGATGGAAATTCTGCGCAGCTTCGACCTGGCCGCGCGGGCCGCGGACCTCGTTGGCCTTGAAAGAATAGTGCCAAAACCAGGCAAAGGCAACCAACGTGACCAGGCTGCCGCTCTCATCGAAAGGAATCTGATCACCGACGTGCCCAAAAAGGCCAACATTATTACGATCACCTTCCAACACCCCAATGCGGAAATTGTCCAGCCCGTTCTCACGCAGTTGATCAACAGTTACCGGCAGCGACACGGCGAAATCCATCAGACGGCCGGTCTGCTCGACGACTTTCTCTTGCAGCAAACCGACCAGATGCATTCCCGGCTCGCTCAAACCGAGGCGGAACTGAGGAAGCTAAAGGCCAAGGCGGGAATAATCTCCTTGGAAGACACCAAGAAAGCCCACACCGAACAGATCGCAAAAACAAGCGCGGACCTTTTCGCCGCCGAAGCCGAACTCGAGGAACGGAAAGCCGCGGTGAAGGAATTGGAAAAGCTTTTGCCGGCGAAGTCCGAAGCGGCCGCGGCCGAATTCGGCGCTGCGTTGGAAAAGGTGAATGAATACAAGGGCCTGTGCTCGCAATTGGATTTCTATCGGACGAAGGAAAAAGAAATGCTGAATCACTACACCAAGGAGAATCCTTCGGTAAAACGAATCGACGAACAGATCGCCGAAACTGAGAAGCGCAAGCGGGCGATGGAAAAGGAAAGTCCCAAGCTCGCCGGCCTCGAATCCCCCTCTTCCGGAACAAATGGTTTGCCTGCTGATTTGGGCGCCGAAACTTCCCGCATCAAGGCCCTCGAGGCCAGGATGAAAGTGCTGAGTTCGCAGTTGGAAAGGATCCGGACTGAAACCACGGGCATGGACGAAGCCGAATCTGCCATCACCGAATTGCAGCGGAAAAAGGAACTGGAGGAAGCCAACTATCGGTACTACTCGGCGAGCCTGGAGCAGGCCCGCATCAATGGGGCTCTCGGAACGGAGAAGATTTCGAACATAAATCTCGTGCAATCCCCCTCGCCCCCAGTCAGGGACTATTCTCCGTTGATCAAATTAATGGCCAAGTTGTTGGCTGGAGGCGTTTTTGGGGGCATCGGCTTGGCGTTCCTCATCGAACTGTTCCTCGATCAGTCCATCAAGCGACCCATCGAAGTAGAGACAAAACTGCGCCTTCCTTTGTTTCTTTCGATTCCTGACACGGCTTGGAAGGCTCTCGGGTGGCTTCCGAGGTTTGCCCGAAACGGGCATCCGCGGTCCCCCAGCCGGAGTCATGAGGTAACCATCCCATCCACCGAAGGCGGCCTCAAAAACGGCAAGGCCCAAATCGCGCCCTGGGACGCCAACCACCCGCTGCGCCCGTTTCACGAAGCGTTGCGCGACCGCCTCGTAGCTCATTTCGAAGTGAAAAACATGACTCATAAGCCCAAGCTTGTGGCGGTGGCGAGCTGTTCAAAAGGCTCCGGCGTTACAACCATTGCCGCCGGCCTGGCGGCCTCGCTCTCCGAAACCGGGGAAGGCAATGTCCTGCTCGTGGATATCGGCCTCGAGCACGGCGCGGCGCGCCAGTTCCGCCAAGGCCGGCCCGGTTGCCCATTGCCCGACGTTTTGGAAACTGAAAAAAGGAATGCGGGACTGGTTCAGGAACACCTTTACTTGGCTTCGGCGCAGGACGTGACCGACAAGTTCCCTCGCGTCTTACCTAAGCGATTCACGCATCTCGTGCCGAAAATGAAGGCCAGCGATTACGATTACATCATCTTTGACATGCCCCCCATAAATCAAACCAGTGTCACCGCCCGGTTGGCGGGTTGCATGGATCTGGTTTTTCTGGTGATCGAATCGGAGAAAACGAACCGGGAAGTGATAAGGCGGGCGACTGCGTTGCTCTCCGAATCGAATGCGAACGTAACCACCGTACTTAACAAGCGCCGAACTTACGTTCCAACTTGGCTTCTCACTGAGCTATAGGAGTTTGGATTTCGAAGGTTGACGCTCTGCAAATTCAGAGTGTGCTGCGGGAAGAGTGAACAGATAGGTACCAAGACCTCGACGTCTTGCTCCTGCAAATCATCGCTTGTAATGCGAATTGACGGGGACGGAGTCTGCCCATCAGTCCATTCGCGTGGCCGTCGAAAGGGAGAGGCGCGAATAAATCGAACCCACCTCTAGCGGCCATCTATGAACGCCACTCAAGGCCTCCCAAAGGCACTGTAACACCGGTTTTCCAGCCTGCCAGAGTTCACGAAATTTTGCGGTTCGCTGTGCCTCTTCTGGCACAATCCCCCGCCCCGATCCTCAACCTACCGCTCTTCGTGATACCAAATGCTATTTAAAAGAGCCTATTACGAACTGAAGCCATTTGTGCCTTTGAGGCTGCGCGTCGCCTTTCGCCGGTGGCGTGCCCGACGCCGGCGAGTCGCTTACGCAAGTGACTGGCCAATCAAAAAGGGAAGCGAGCAACCGCCTCCCGGGTGGCGTGGCTGGCCGGACGGAAAGCGCTTTGCGTTCGTTCTCACCCATGACGTGGAAGGGAAAATCGGACTCGACCGCTGCCGGCAACTCATGGAGCTCGAAGCCAGCCTGGGCTTTCGCTCCTCCTTCAACTTCATCCCGGAAGGCGATTACTCAACCCCGAAGGAATTGCGCGACCAGTTGACCGCGAAGGGATTCGAAGTGGGCGTGCATGACTTAAAGCACGATGGCAAACTCTACCTGTCCCGGAAAATCTTTAAGGCTTGCGCTGAACGCATCAATCATTACTTGAAAGAGTGGAATGCGGTCGGATTCCGCTCTGGATTCATGCATCATAACCTTAATTGGCTGCATGACTTGAACATTCTTTACGACGCATCCACGTTCGACACCGATCCGTTTGAGCCGCAACCGGATGGCGTGGACACGATCTTCCCGTTTTTAGTTAACGGCCCTGGCCGGCGCGCTTACGTTGAAATCCCCTACACCTTGCTCCAAGACTTCAGCCTGTTCGTGATCCTCCGGGAAAAAACCATTGACATTTGGAAAACGAAACTGGACTGGATTGTGGAACATGGTGGAATGGCTCATTTGGATACACACCCGGACTACATGAGTTTCATCCCGATGAACATTTCGGCGTACGAGTACGACCTATCGCTGTATAGCGAGATCCTGGTTTATGTTCGAGATAGGTACAAGGAATCCTATTGGAATGCGTTGCCTCATCAAATTGCTGAGTTCTCTCGTGCTGCTTCGACGATCACTAACTCCATTCCGCGAGGCGCGATGCCTAAGTAGCCTTTATCAAAAGCGAAAGAAGGTTTGCGATGAAAGTGACTGTTTTTGGATTGGGTTATGTTGGGAGTGTGACGGCGGCTTGTCTGGCGAACCAAGGGCACGACGTCACAGGCGTGGACGTGGACCCGACTAAGATCGAGCTCATTAACCAGTCTCGCAGTCCGATCATTGAACCGGGCCTGGAGGAGGTGATCAAGGACGTTGTCCGTGGTGGAAAACTCCGCGCTGCGATGGAGAGTACCGCGTTGGGTGACATCTGCTTGGTTTGTGTAGGCACGCCCAGCAACGAAAACGGGAGCTTGAACTTGGAACATGTGCTCCGCGTGGTGAGCCACCTTGGTGCTCTCCTCAAGGAAACGGAGTCCTATCATGTCGTAAACATCCGCAGCACAGTTCTGCCAGGCACAGTGGAACAACTGATTGTGCCGTTACTCGAGAAGATGTCCGGCAAAAGAGCAGGGCCGGATTTTGGCGTTTGCATGAATCCCGAGTTCATGCGAGAGACAAGCGCGGTGCGTGACTTCCACCATCCTCCATTCACCATTATTGGGGCGGGGGACCAGCGGAGTGCGGATACTGTGGCCAGACTATACACAAAGCTGGAAGCACCAATAGTGAAAACGTCTATTATGGTTGCTGAAATGATCAAGTACAGCTGCAACGTGTTCCACGCGCTCAAGATTTGCTTCGCGAACGAGATCGGCAACCTGTGCAAGGCTTTCAACATCGATAGCCACACCGTGATGGACATTGTGTGCAAGGACAGCAAATTGAACCTGTCGCCATACTACCTGAAACCCGGATTTGCTTTCGGGGGATCTTGCTTGCCCAAAGATTTACGCGCAATTTTATACCGAGCCAGGCAGCTGGAAGTCGAGCTGCCTGTGCTCGGCTCTCTCCTGGCTAGCAATCAGGCCCAAATAAATCGCGCTTATTCTTTGATCAGGAGGACTGGCAGGACGAAGGTAGGCGTTCTGGGACTCAGTTTCAAAGTAGGCACGGACGACCTTCGCGAAAGCCCCACGGTTGCGCTCATCGAAACCTTGATTGGAAAGGGATATAGCGTCTCGATCTATGACGCGGAAGTGGCTCTTGCGAAATTACTTGGCGCGAACAAACGATTCATCGAACAAACTATTCCCCATTTCTCCTCTTTGATGGCGACGTCCGTTCGTGAAGTTATCGACAACTCCGACGTCATTGTGGTTACGAAAAAAGACCTTCATTTTCATGACGGCTTGGCGAATCTGGACGGGAATAAAATCGTGATCGATCTGGCTCGCCTATTCCCTGACCTGTCCGAAACACCGGCCAACTATGAAGGAATCTGTTGGTAGTTCCACACGAAGACCGTTTATGAAGAAATCCCCTGTCAGAATTCTGATGTTCGTGGAAAATCAGTTTCCCGACGATCCCCGCGTCAGAAATGAATGTGAAACCCTTTCTGCCGCCGGCTATTGTATTACCGTGGTTTGTCTCCGTAAGAAGGGCGAACCGTTCGCGGAGATTGTGCAAGGGATTCAAGTGTACCGCCTCGCCAGGCTGTCTCTTTTCAAAAAGACGCCCGGCTCAAGACCCACCTTGCTCCAGCGAGGCTTTCTTAACGTAGCGTCCGTCGTTGGCTATCTTGGCGAATATCTCTACTTCACACTCGCCTGCTTCTGCATGAGCCTGTACGTCGCGTTCAAGCGCGGTTTTGATGTGATCCACGCGCACAACCCGCCGGATACGCTATTTCTGGTCGCCGCCTTGTACAAGCCATTCGGCAAGAAATTCATCTTCGACCACCATGATCTTTCTCCCGAGCTCTATCAATCGCGGTACGGAGCGAATAATAACCTCCTTACCCGAACTCTTCGACTCATGGAGAAATGCAGCCTCAAGTTGGCAAACATCACGATCGCGACGAATGAGTCTTACAAACAGATCCAAATTCAGCGAGGCGGCGTGAAACCGGAGAAGGCTTTCGTAGTCCGGAACGGGCCGGATTTTCGGCGGATGACCATCCATTCCCCAAGCAAGCGGCTGCGACAAATGGACAGGTGCATTTTGTGCTACATTGGCACTATGAACCCGCAAGACGGTGTCGATTACCTCCTGCGGTCTTTGCGGCATTTGGCCTTCGAACTTGGCAGGAAGGACTTTTACTGTGTCATCATGGGCAGCGGTGATTCGCTGGCCGATCTGCGCGCGTTGGCGACAGAACTGCGCTTGGAGAGTTTTGTCGAATTTACCGGCTATATCTCGGAGGAGGAATTATTCGGCAATTTGGCGGCGGCCGACATTTGCGTGGACCCCGACCCTTCCAGCCCACTGAATGATGTATCCACCTGGATCAAAATCATGGAGTACATGGCTTACGCAAAGCCGATCGTTTCCTACGATCTGAAGGAAACACGTTTCTCGGCTCAAGACGCGGCGATTTACGTCAAACCAAACGACGAACGAAAATTCGCCGAGGCAATCGTATCGCTGATGGATCAACCAATGCTCCGCAAAACGACCGGCGAATTTGGTCGGAAACG